>CXWL01000396.1_pt1 | contig 217818 bp, 181 predicted proteins | sample 590931 | NCBI WGS metagenome assembly CXWL01 (sample SAMEA3498368, study PRJEB10139) | groundwater metagenome | biome: water well; material: biofilm material | place: Germany | collected 2015-04-27
TCAATGTCTCGACCGACTCGTCTTTGATATAGTCTAGCAGTATCTCCAGATTGTCGTCATAGTACAGGGTATTCATGGGATTTGAATACCGCAAACATACCATTAATGCGATCTGCTTGGTAATTTTCGAGCCTTTGCCGGTGGACGGATACGATCTGGTTTGACAAGCCTGGCGGCGGCTGTAATCATAGGTGAATCCCCCGGGGGAGTAGCTTAGCCGCACATGCACAAGCGGTCTCGCAGATGTCGACATACTGGTGTCGTAAGACATCCGCTCTGCGAGCAGACAAGAAAAGTTCTGAGAGCCAGACCTGAGGCAGGAAAAACAGCTTTTGCGAGTTGTTTTTGAATGCCGCAGTGTCTGGCTCTTTTGTTTTGCGACGATCTGTATTGGTCGAGTAGAAAAAGGAGATTATTATGACAGCTTTTTGGATAGCGACGATCTATGTCCTGGTCGCTGAGATGGGCGATAAAACGCAACTGGTGGCGCTTGCCTTCGCGACGCGGTACAAGGCGTCCGTAGTCCTTGCTGGAGTCTTTCTGGCGACGATCGTCGTTCATCTTTTCTCGGTAGTTCTTGGCGAGGCGGCAGGAATTGCATTGCCGGAATTCTGGATCAAACTCCTCGCCGGCCTTGCGTTTATCGGTTTTGGATTGTGGACGCTTAGGGGCGCTGAATTCGAAGATGAGGACAAACTTAAAACTGGAAGATTCGGCCCTCTCATGACCGTGGCCATAACTTTCTTTTTGGCTGAACTTGGCGACAAGACCATGCTGGCAACGATAACGATCGCGAGCCAGCAGCAGAGTTTCGTCGGTGTTTGGCTGGGAAGCACGGTCGGTATGGTGATCGCCGATGGCATCGCCATCGTAGTCGGCAAAGTAATGGGGAAGAAGCTCCCAGAAAAGCTCATTAAGTATGGCGCCGCGACGGTCTTTATCGCGTCCGGATTATATTCACTATATGAGGCTTTTGCGCGCGGCTAGTATTCCAGTTGCAGCGGGAAGACCACACTCTAGACCCTGGTGTTAATTATGAGTGCACTCTGCGTCTAACCCGGGGTGCGACGGTTCGCAAATTCACATTCTCGTTATCCCCGCCAATAAATTCGGGGCTTTCGAATGAATTTCGGCAGCCTTATTTCCTTAACCAAACAGTGGTGTGAATCCCAGGTCTGCATCCGGCCAGATGGACCTGAAATGGTATTTAAGGCGTGATGATGTCACCATTGCCCCAGTGGAAGAAGAGAGTGAATCTGAACTGATGGTCGTGGTATAGCTTTTCCGGGTCGTTTGAGTTCTGTTTTTCATAGGCGTAGCCGAGATCGAATCCGAAACGTGGCGAAATGTTGTGGTGAAGATCCGCCTCCCAAAGGTATTTGTGGTCATGACGGGGCACGCGCAAGTCGCCCACTCTTACCGTTCGAGAGTAAAGCCGGGGCTTGTATGAAAAGCCGGCTTCGAGGGTGTCGCGTTTGGTCAATTTGTATTTGACGCTCGTGTCGTATGTCGACCGAACGTAGCTCTGACGCGCGTTCTGGGCGCGGGTTTCGTCGTACCGGTATCCGATTTCCCATTGGGCCCGTTGGCCGATCTCACGCTGAAACTTAAAACCGTACATCGGATTCACCGCATTTCGGTCCGCTTCTGCGGGAATGTATCGCTTAATGCGATAGGCGTAATAAATACTGGCCCGGGTTCGGCCATCGAAACGGTATCCTAATTTTTGTTTGGCGATGTACTGGTCGTTGGTCTCGCGATCTTCATTCGTTCCTTTGAGTATCGCCTCTCCTTCCGTCTCGAAGTTCCATCTCCCCGCCGAGATCCGGTAGGACGTTCCGAAATACTGGCCCACCCGATTAAGGTCGGTGCTCTGCGTGTAACGTGAAGCCGCGAGGCCATATATGAATCGTACGCGATGACGTTTCGACTTGATCTGGTACCCGGCAGTCACGGACGGGGTGAAGCCCGCGGCCGGGTCCGGCACGGGATCGTGTTCGAGGTTGCTGCTGAGTGTCGTATTGAACGAAACGATGACACTCCAGGTTTTTGTCCAATCACCCTTCATTGGCGCCGGTTTCCTGGTTGTAGTTTCGGACGAACTGTTCACGGCTTCATTCTCGGCGATCGTCGCCGTACTTTGCGCCGCGGCTGCGAGAGGTCCAAGTAAAATAGCTGCAAATATCAATATTAGTGTCTTAAACTTCATAACCCTCCTTTGCGAAGGGCGTCGTAAACGCCTTGCTCGCGGTCGATCTTTTGAACGCCTTAGACCGGGCCGCCAGTCTGCTGATCGAATAAAATTTGACGATCCGGGATGCTGAAAATAGATCGAGCAGGTCCCGGAGATCGTCGAAGTCAGCGTCGTTCATGACAGCGTGATGCAGCATGATCCCGACCCGATTGCTCGCGAGGATCTCCACGGCGATTGATTCGCCCACCTGCTCCCGCGTGAGGTAGACTCCTTTGCGTTTCGCGAACCAGTCGATTGACACCGGGACCTCGGTCAGGCCGGATAAGTTGAGTGGGTCTGCTTTCGACTCGCGGGATAAAACCTGAAAGCCCGCCTGAACCAGAGCTTCTGCCGTTTCGTTAGAGCAGCGATTCCATGGAGGCGTAAAAATGGGCTGCAGGAGTTCTCCAAAAAAGTCTTTGAGTATTCGGCCGCCGTCCGTAATGTCAAAAAGCTGCTGAGCATACGTCCGACTCGAACCAAACTCGCATTTGCATCCGTCCGTCTCATGATCGACATGCAAATATCCGTGCTGATGAATGGCAAAAAGGTCCGTCCTCGTTTTGATCCGCAGCCTCAATTTATCGGCAAAGGTTTCGGTGACCGCTTTCGGGATGATCGCGATGTCTATCGGAACCGACGACCTTTCGAACAGATCGAGCAGGGTGAAAAGCCGCGCATTTGCAAGTCCCGCATCATCGTCTCGAAAAAATAGATCGAGCGGGTAACGACGTTGTTTGAGAGCAACTTTGATCGGCGTTAACCAGGACTTTGCAGATAGCTGTCGGAGGACTTGCACCGATGCCGCGCCGCCATTTAGATCGAGTGCGGTCGGTTGGGGCTTAAAGTTAAACGTCGTCTCGATCCTCCTGGCCAGTTCTTTGGGCATCGGATCTTCACAAACCAGCAAAGCTCCAATTTCTTCCAGGCGTCGGGCGCGTTTTGTTTGCTCGTCCTCTCCATCCGCCGTGCCATATGGAACTACGACCGCAGAAATACCGGAAAGCGCGATGTCCAGTGCCGTGTTGTAGCCGCACTGGCTGATCGAAACGTCTGAAAGGCGCATCTCGTCTCGCAGGTTCGGAATGAAACGCGTGAATTTCAGATGGTTCTGATCCGCCGCTAGCTTTTTGAGATATATCCAGTCAGCTTCGGGAAGAAAAAGTCCGCCGACGATCGTAGTTTCGATGGCATGCTTCTTAGAAAGAATATCGTGAGCTCCGATCGCGACTTGAAAAAGCTCCTTGCCCACGATCCCACCGCCAGCCGATACGATGATCTTTCGCCGATCAGTTTTGGTGCGCACTTTGGCGGATCTTTGTTCGATCGGAGCGACAAAACCTGTGCAGTGAACCGGAACTCGCAGAGGCACGGACGATAGGAGGGTTCCGTCAAAGCTAACGAAGCTGGAATCGGAATGGACGAGTAACGCGTCGAAATAGGCATTTGCAATTTTTACGCCCCGGGTATCATGTCGCTCCTGGTCCACTCGATTGCTCACAAGAATGTCCCTCAGGCTGCACACGATCTTCGATCTGCCTTTGGCTTCTACAAGCAAAGGCATGAGTTCATCGGCGAATTTCTTCCGGCCGAATGGAAAGAGCTCGATCAGAACGATCTCCGGTTGATTCGCACGGTAGGCGTCCAGGATCATTTGTTTTCGAACGATCTGCGCCCTTTCGACAGAACGCCTTTTATCGCGGCTGACTAGCTTGCCCTTTTCATCGATACCAAGCGGTGCCAGGTTAACGACCTCGATCACCGAAGGAACACTCATTTTTCGCGGAAGTTTGCCTCCATTCAGTAGAACGACGCGAAACTCGTTGGCGAGGCATTCGGCTAGGGCGAGTGAACGCACAAGATGTCCCATCCCGAGCGAATGCTGGCAATAGAAAAGAATTGTCGGCTTGATCTTCATTTTAGTATTCCGCTAATTCACCGTCTGTGCGGCTCCAATGATCTTGTTCTTCTCCATAAATAAGGATCGATACCGCTCGCTATGATGGAGCAGTTCCGTATGCGTTCCTTGTCCGACAATTTGTCCGTTCTCAAGCATTACGATCAGGTCGGCATTCGAGGCGGCCTGCAGGTCATGCGTGATCAGAAGACAGGTCTTGCCACGGGCTAACCGGTGCATAGCGTCGTAGAGAGCTTTTTCGTTCTCAACGTCGAGCCCGGTCATAGGTTCGTCGAGGATCAGGAGCGGCGAGTTACGCACAAACGCTCGGGCGATTGCGATACGCTGCCGCTGCCCGCCCGAAAGCGTGCCTCCCCGTCCGCCCAGAACAGTGTCATAACCGTTGTTTAGTTTGGTGATGAATTCGTGTGCATTGGCGGCCTTAGCTGCAAGAATGATCTCGTCTTCGGTCGCGTTCTCTTTTCCGTAGGCGATATTTTCGCGAACTGTTGAGCCGAACAGGATCGTGTCTTGTAAGACCAAACCAATATGTCCGCGGATCGACTCGCTCTTGTAGTCGCGAATATCGGTTCCGTCAATAAGGATCGATCCCTTGGTCGGGTCGTAGAATCTGAGGATCAAGCTAATGATTGTTGACTTGCCCGCACCTGACATTCCGAGCAAGGCGACGGTCTTTCCGGTGGGGATGGTAAACGAAACGTCATCGAGAATCGGGTTCTGATCGCCGTAGTGAAACGAAACGTTCCTTAGTTCGATTTCGCCTTCGATGTCGCTGACGGAGATCGCACCGGGCCGATCCTTGATCTCGGGTTGTATCTGCAGAATGTCGCCGACCCGAGCGGCACTCTCCATTGCCCGCGAGATCTTTGCCGAAAGTTTTGCCAGGGAACGGATCGGAGCGTTCATGCCGCTGACATACGCCGCGAAAACAAGAACACTTCCGGGCGATATCTCGCCAGCGAGAGCCTGCAAAGCACCGAACACCAGCACCGCGAACAACCCGAATGCGTTAACGATATCGACTGCCCTCGATGACGCGACTTCGAGCCGGGCTGTGCGGATACTTTCGTCGAGCGTCTTTTCGCTCTGCAGCTCAAAACGCTCTTCTTCGTAACGTTCGCGTCCGAAGGCCTGCACGACCAGTATGGAACCGAGCACCTCGTGCAGCCTCGAAGCTATCTTTCCCTCGGCGCTTCTCTGACGCCGGGCAGATTCGCGGATCGAATGAAACCGGTACCGCGAGATCAATGCGAGCGGCGGAAATATCGATATGGCGATGAAGCTTAAACGCCAGTCCACGAGAAACATGATCACGATCATGCCGACGAGCGTTAATCCCTCGCTCGCAAAGTTCAGGGCAAATTCTGAAAAGACCTCACGAAGATTGTTCGTATCGGTCGTAACTTTAGTTAGAAGCTCTCCGGTTTCAGCTCGTTTGTGAAAGGACAGCGAGAGTCGCTGGAGATGTGTGAACAACTCGCTTCTGAGCTTATGGGCGAGTTGGAAACCAATTCGGGAGGTCAGGAATACTTGCGTGTACGTCGATCCGCCTTTTACCAGGCTGATCACTATTACCATCGACGCAACAAGAATGACGGAGAGTGTTTTCTGATGCTCGAATGTTTCTGACAAGCCGGAAAAAAAAGCCGGCAGCGGATGCGAGAGAAGAATATTGTCAACGATGACTTTCAGGATCCACGGCCTAAGCAGATCTACACCCGAAAGCATTAACGTGCATAAGAACGCCACGGCGAAGTTCGCCTTCTGACCGCGAAGGTGGCTGGTTACAATTCGTCTAAATTCGCTGTTTCTATCTGCCATTTCGATCACGCGTTCTCACACAGACGTTCTTTCCAAAATATTGTCGGCGGCCGTGAGTATCCGGCTCATATTTTTCTGGCCTTCGAGTCTCATCCGGGTTACTGACCGCAGTGCCCGCTCCGCGAAAAGCGCTGATGCGGTTGACCAATTCAAATCATTTGCTCCCGGAACATCCCGAAATTTCGCGTACCCACTTAAGAAAGCGTTCGTGATTTGAGTCCTCATGTCAGCCGAGATTTCTCCGAGACACTGCTTGTAATACTGGCCGGCCAGAAAACTTCCAATATCGGCAGCAGCATCACCTCGCGAAACCTGATCGAGGTCGATCAACGTAAGCGCCCCGTCTTTCCATATCGCATTTTTGGGATGGACATCGCCGTGCAGGCAAACCTCGGGGCCGGACGAAAGAGACTTGGCATTTAGCTTCTGGACGAGTTTCGCGACATGGTCTTTTATATCGGGACGGGCCATCGCTATCACATCGTGAGCACGAAACAGGCGACCACGCTCTAACCGTTGAAAAGGTGGCAGGCACGCTGCTGTCGGGACCTGATGAAGCCGCGCGATCGCAGCACCCAGTTCACGGTAAATTTCGACCGAATTGCCGCCGGCATCCGCAAGACGCTTTCCCTCAATAGCCTCCAGGATGATCGTTTGATGTCTCTCCGAAACACCCATCACCTTAGGCAGCCGGATATCTCTATCGCGCAGATGCTCATAGACAAGCCGTACGGAAGTGCCCGCGCCCTCGGCGTATATTTTTGAGTAAGCAATGACCCGTTCACCGTTGCCGAGACAGACGAAAGTCGCGCACTTTTCCGGCGCATATGCCGCAAGCCTGCTCGCCGTCCATTCCGGAAGGATCTCGCGAACCTCATCCGGAACGTGCGATATGATCCCGAGGCTTGCGATCTTCCGATCGTTCGGAAATATCCAGAATGCTGTGTTCAATTTCGCATCGAGAAGATCGGCGCCCGATCTCGGTTCCCCGGTCGAATCGGCTCTGACAATTTTTGCGAACTGTGCAGAGTTGAAAGTGCGGGCAGAAACCATGACCGACCTTTGGCCGGAGCAAAGTTTGTATAAGATTCGGATGTTTTTACCAAAGCGGTATTTGGTGCGCACGATATCGAACCTGTCGAGTGATTCGAATCCCCTTTTGCGTAGTGTTTCGCTTAAACGTGCGCCGACAAATGAAGGATCGAGAAGCTTGTCCCGCTGCGGAAGCTCAGGATCATTTGCCAGCATCAATTGTTGTGTCACGCCGAATTTCATTACTTTATTGTTGGATCAGCCGTAGATCCACGAGCTTCTCATTTTCGAGTGTCCAGGTAAGAATTTCTGTGTTTTCGTTCGAGTGGGTTATTACGACGTTGGTCGTTGACCCCATGCGGGCTACCGTAAACTGCGGCAGAGCACCGTTGAGGAAACGCGGCGCGATCAGCGTATTGAAGGTGAACGATTTGGCTCTCGATTTTAAGCTAACGCACGGAGCCCTTTTTTTGATCCCGTATGTCGGAGAGAACCAGCTTGGCTCAATCGTGACATCGCTGCCTCTCTCAAAAAGCAAGGCTCCGTCCGGCGCACACACTATCGCATTTGCGGGTGTTTCGATCTTATTGCAGTGGTTCCAGGACGCAGGCGTCAAATGGAAACGAAGATCATAGGTGTGCGGGACTGCACCTGCGAGGTCGTCGACGATCAGCCAAAATTGACCGCTAACGAAAAAGATCCGGCGCGTGTGAATTGCCTCGTAGTCCGGGCTGACAACTTTACCGCACAGCACATCGATGTCAGCGGTAGTAACACGCTCAATAAAAGCGCCTTCCGCAACATCGCCCTTTGGTTTGCCGCGTCGATATTTTGTTTGGTCTTTACGGTCAACGAGAACGGTATTATGAGCCGCGGTTCCCTTGAAAAATCGCCGCCAGTTAAAGGCCGGATCTTCCGCGTAGGTGAAGCGGCCGCTATCCACGACCAACGGTGTGCCGCCTGCCGCTATCTCGACATTAAGAAGATCGTAATGGCCGTGCCCTCCGTCACCGATAGGGCCGCAGTCGAACATCAGAAAGTTCTCCCGCGTAAATTCTTTTTCTCCGGTACCCCAGCCGCTTCGCTGGATAAAATATCCGCTTTCGATAAAACTCGCGTTCGACAGACTCGGGGCCATTCCCTTCTTTCCAAAGGTTCCTGCATAGAGTAGGTCCTGGCGCCGAAATATGGCGCTTGCAAGGATCAGAAGCTCGAGATAGCTACCCGTGTCGCTATCTGAAAAAGCAGGGATCTGTCCGTCGGGCCGGTGGAGATGCATCGCGAATTCGCACGCTTTTTCCAAGCGCTCGTCGAACTCGGCCGGAAACTCAATCCCGAAACGCCGTGCGTTCTCTTTCGCTCCCAAAAACGAGCGAAGTACGGTGCAATGATAGTGTGTAGAATTTTCCCGCTGAACGCCGTCTTCGCGAATGTCCGTCAACAAATTGTCGGTCAATTTATCGACGGTGAACTGCAAGAGTTCGCTTTCGGGATCGTGTGCGGGAAACGCTAAAGCAAAAATAAATAGTGCGTAGAGCTCGAGCGTTCGGTGGTTGCGTTCAGGAGTCAGATGCTCCCGCAGATAAATTGCCTGCTCTCGGATGCTCTCGAGAAGCTTCGTTTCGAAGGCGTCGTTCAGTCTATTTACCCAACCCGCATCGGCAAACTTCTGCCAGGCATATATCCAACTCAGGATTCGACGTGCAAGAACATCAGAAGATCCGAAGTCAGTCGGGACCTGGGAAATAAATGAAGCCACCAACTTCTGCCAGACCTCTACGTATTTTGCGTCGCCGGTTTGCGAGAACGAAGTTGCCATGTCCAGACCAAAATAGAACTTGTGCCATTCGATCTGCCATTCGGCGTCCTCTTTCAGCGGATTTGTGCACCAGTCAACCTCGAGGCCCAGATCAAGTGTGCTACCGGCGATCGTGAACAGCCCGCTGCAAACATCGTCTGCGACCGATCGATCTTGATAAGCATGCTCGATGACGCAGAACACTGTGCGGGGCCGCAGGGCTAAAACCTTACGGTTCTTTTTTGTTGGGTCGAGGAAAAGCATGGACTTACTTAAATGAAGGATCTCGGTTGAATAGCTCCGCTAATTGACGGGCCGAAGTTTCACCGTTGAACCTCTCTTTAACAGTGTCTAATGCCGCTTCAGAAAGACGCGCCGAGAGAGCTTTGTCGTGATATATGCTTTCGAGAGCGTCTGCGATCGCGACAGGATCGTTGGGCTCGACCAGCATTCCGTTCTGTCCGTTGGTGACGATCTCCGGAATGCCGGAGACATTTGTTGTAACCACCGGAACGCCGCACGCCATCGCCTCGACCATTACATTGGGAATGCCATCTCGGTCACCGCTTTCCAGTACACGGCAGGGAAGGCAGAACACATCGGCCTTGCCAAACTCGGCAAAAAGCTCCGACTGCGGCATTGCTCCGGTGATTGTTAAATGTGAAGCAAGGTCTTTTGTCTCGATAGTTTCGCGGATCTTTGATTCTGCATCGCCGCTCTCACCAACGATCACTGCCTCGAAGCTCACGCGGCGGTCTTTCAAGATCCCGCACGCCTCGACGAATGTGTCCAGCCCTTTTTTCTCCACCAGACGTCCGACTGCCAGCGCGCGAATGTGACCGTTTCGCTCATGCTTCACAGCGGCTGCCGCCAACATCTCCGTGAAGTCCGCGGTTAGGCCGTGATACAGGCAATGCACGGGAGTTGCGCTTAACGCCTGCAGGTGCTCGCGGTTCGCCCCGGTGCAAGTAACAACGAACTTTGCCGCGTCCATTTTCCGGGCGAGTAAGTTCGCAGGATTCAGTGACTCGAGATAGATGTCTTTTGCGTGAGCGGTAAACGAAAATTCCAGACCTGTCATCATCGCGACCATCCACGCGACCGTCGTTGCTCCATGTGCAAAATGAGCGTGTATATGCCGAACATTTTGGTCGGCCAGGATCTGATCTGCGATGGCAGCGGCCTGCAGCAGCTCTTTTAGAAAAACCTTTCGAGGGAACGCCAGAAACTTTCGACGCGCTCTGAATGATTGCCTGACAGCAAAGCCGACGGCCCGGAACATTCGAAGTGGATGACGTCTTAGGACAGCAAACGCCGAATTTCGGAAATTGGGAAAGTGGATCTTCAGCCACTTCCTCAATGAGGTCTCGGATAGGGAAGTCGTGCCGGGTAAGTAAAACGGTATCGCTTTGATCTTGCCTATTACAGCGTGTTGTGTGGTTTCAGTCGGCGGTTTGATGACGAGAAGCTTGAGATCGATCCCAAGCTGCTCGAGTCGATAGACCTCACTGGCGATAAACGTCTCTGAAAGCTTGGGAAAGTTTTTTAGTATATACGCTATCTTTCCCTGATCTGCGGTGTTCTCCTTCTTTGTCATGTTGCCTACGCTCTTTGATCTTTTAAAAGATCGCGGACTCGACCGCGGATCCGCGTGAGGCCATCAAGATCGAGCCGACGCATGGACTGCGATGGAGTCTTAGCTGCGGTGATGATCTTGTCCATCATTGTCTGCGGCGATAAGTCGGCGGGCTCGATCATTTGAAATAGACCGTGATCTGCCAAAAGCCGTGCCCTGATAAGCTGTTCCTGGACGGGTTCGGAACGCGGAACGAGGACGGCTTTCTTTTTATGCGACAGCAATTCGCAGACAGTGTTGTAGCCCGCCATTGAGACAACAACATCCGCGTCGGAATAACGCTGTGTGAGATCCGGCTCGAAATCTAAAAACTTGACGTATTGGAGATCGCTGTATCGGGCGTACAGTTCGTCCCGTCTGGCCGTATCGATCTGCGGACCAAATACGATAGTCGACGAAACGGAGAGTTTGGCCCTCAAGCGTGGCAGACATGCAAGATAGGTCTCGATCATTCTCGAACCGTCGCCGCCACCACCCGTTGTCACTAATACGCGAATATCCTTGCTAGAAATCCTTCGCTCGGACGTCGGCCTTTGCAGATAGCCGCAATATCGTGTCTTTAGGCGAACATTGGCCGGAAAATCGTATTCCTGAGCGGAATCAAATATCTCGCTCGAACCGTAGATCCAAACCTCGTGATAGAACTCTTCGATGATATTGAAACTTCCGTTCTCACGAAGAACGCGACTCGTATGTTTGGGTGCGTCCAGTATGTCTCGTATTCCCAACACTATCTTCGTTTTCGGGCTCTCCTTTTTAAGGTATCTCAATGATTCAACCAATTCACCGTTGATGCCCGCTGCTCGCTTGTCAACCACGAGAAGATCGGGTCTAAAAGAGGTAACTATGTTCGTAACCATTCCCGAACGCGCAAGCCTTACTTCATTGCCGCAATGTAAAAGCGACAGCGGCTCATACTTTTCGGCACTTACGCGGTCTACTGACGGGAGCTTTACATAGTCAACGCCCCGCGGCATCCGAAAGGCATGTATTATTGGTGAGCCCGTAATGACCAATATCGACGCTTCCGGATATTGATCTACAAAATTTTGCGCTAGTAGGAGTGTTCGCTTTATATTCCCCAAACCGAAAGTGTCATGCGAGTACAGAAGTATCTTCGGAGCAAGATTCGCTACAGGACGCTTGTGGATGGATTCTGTCTTTGCCCTAAATAATGGTGGTTGTACAGTCCCCAGAAGATCCGTATCCGGAGTAGCTGGTGGTATCCATGAGTCGTAGAGTGATTTATTTTCGTGCGTATTTCTGTCAAACATAGATTTTCTGATTCCTCGCGTGGACAATGAGACTCCCTAGAGTAATTGGTGAATACCGGATTTTTGTCTTGAGCATCCCGATGATAGAGCCAAATACGCTTAGTGCTGCTTGCACAGTGACCATGACAGGTGGAGAAAGACACTTTTATTTCAGAGTCATAAGAAAAACACTTTTTGAAATCTGGTTTCGGGACCAATCCGTGCTGGTTTGGGGAGAACTCAAAGGCGGAACTTAACTGAATGAGGTCTGGTGTATTTATTGAATTCCGGTGAGAGTTATAGAGCGGGCTGATAAACTCTTATCTCAGAAATGTCGACCGTCGGAAAGAATAGGCGATGTTGCAAAAATGTGTGCAATATGGTCGCACGATTCCCGGTCGAAAGCGGTGCAATACCACTAGGTCGTGACTGGAAATCTTGAATTTAAGTAACTTTTGCTGACTTCTGACAACCAATGAAAATCGCTCAATTCCGCTTGGTACGAGAGGTCGTGAGTTCAAATCTCGCTGGCTTTCCGCCTTAAAGTGGCGGGCACACGTGTTTGCAACCTGGTTAGACCAGCTTCGAGATCCGTTTCAACGACAGCATGCCATTACTCTTTTCAAATTTCGTGCAATAAAAGTAATGCCCGGCCGCAGTTAGTAAATGAGGACAAACGGCTGGTTGTCATCGGTGTACATACGCCCGAGTTTGAATTTGACTAGAACGTCGATAACGTTCGCCGAGAGGCCAAATCAATGCTGATCGAATACCCGATCGCGATCGACAGCGACTACCGGATTTTGAAGGCTTTCAATAACCAATATTGGACTGCTCTCTATTTTGTCGACGGGAACGGTAGAATTCAACACCACCAGTTGGGCGAGGGCGACTACGACAAATCGGAAGGAGTTCTTCAAAAACTTCTCATCGAGGCGGGAAAAGGTAGACGCCAACATGGATATCGGAACAACTGAGGGTAAACGCGTGGAAGCTCCCGCCGACTCGAAAAACTTAAGATCCCCCGAAAACTATCTCGGTTACGGACGCAAAGTCGATTTCGCATCCCCGGGAGGATTTAACCGAAATCAAAGTACGAGCTATTCCTTTCCAACAGCGTTTACGCTGAATCAGTGGGGCCTTGCTGGCGCTTGGCATGTTAGTGAATCCTCGTCCCGGAGTGCAAAGTCGAATGTGCGACTTGCAATTCGATTTCACGCCCGGGATTTTCATGTTGTGATGGGCGCGGCTAACGGCACCCGTTCAATAGTGTTCCGCGTACCAATCGAAGGCCAACCACCTGGGTATTCCCATGGCATCGGCACTGACGAGGAGGGCTATGGCACCGTTTCGGCACCTCGGCTGTGTCAGTTGATTCGCCAAATTGGGCCTATTCGAGACAGGCAATTCTAGATCGAGTTTATAGCTACTCTGGGGCCGAGGCATTTGCGTTCACTTTCGGATAACCGGTTTACGTTTACATTTGAATTCCAGACGAGTGCCGGCGACAAGCCGCCATCTCCCAAAGATGACGGCTCCTACCAATAGCGGATGTTGTGGAACTTACTAAATCCAAGACATTCGTAGGCACTCGGACTCAATTCAGATCACAAAGTCATCTTCTACAACCTCGAAATTCCCCCGGCGACCAATTTAGAAAGTGAAAACGGTTGGCCCAGAAAAAGGGGCGGCCGATAACTAGTTGAAAAAGATTAATTAGATTCGTACTGGAGAGGAATCGAACCCGTGCGTCCCTAAGGACACAAGATTTTAAGACATGTCCTGGCGTTTAATATTGTTGCTCTCATTGACTTTTTAATGGATGGTCCTTTGAACAGTCTCTTGTTTCCGGTACGGAAGAATACCGACGGTCTACGTATCAAAATACTCGTTTGGAAGGCAGTCTGAAGAAGAATATTGTCGCTTATGAAAGGGGGGCAAAATCTGCGGTTGGAATTGACGAGATTAAGTTCTTGAACTATTATTTCCGGTGCACAGGATCTTTTCTATATCAGACGTGCTCTAGGGTAGTAAGTAAAAGTTGGTTGCAGGTTGGTTGCAGCGTTCCTAATCAGAGGCAATTACCGTTGAACTAATACGGCCATTAAGTTGTTGATTTTAAGACGTTTTGAGCAGTTTTGACAAATTATGCAAACCTACCAAAATCGCTTGGGGTGCGAGAGGTCGTGAGTTCAAATCTCGCCGTCCCGACCAATAAACATGGGGCTTTCGATGAATTTCGAAAGTCCCATTTTTCGTGGTTTCCAAACAGCCACGAGAGGGCGGGTAGCTAAGCTATTTGATTGCCACATTTACGAAGCCCGACCCGTCAGAAAAAGCGCCTCCATTTTGCAACCAACTTTCTGTACCTCAAGTTAGAGTCATTCTGGTGAGCGGACGCACCAACCACGGTGCGAGGAAGAACCAACTGACGCTCCGGCGTTCCAAATTCCACCCTTTTATACCAATTCCCAGCAAATTAGCGGCTGACAGTCAGCGGAATAGAACTTGCGAAAGGCTACGCGAGAGGCGTTGTTTACGTGCTTCGATTACGGGCCAACGCAAATCTATTCACGAAGAATATGTCTGTTTACAAACGATACAACGGTAAGCGAGTCTCATCCTCCCATCCTGATTACTCAAAGGCTCGATGGTGGATCTATAAGCGGCTGAAAGGGAAGGTCATTCATCAGAGTATTCCCGAAGCGAAGACCAAACAGGAAGCTGAGTTGGCTGAGAGGCAGATCATTAAGGCTTCGTTCGATCATAGTTACAATGTTACGGACACCACGACCACGTTGGCAGCGTTCATCGACCAGAAGTACCGGCCGTACGTGCAGCAGAACAATGTCAATCAAGGGGCAAAGGAACTTTATATAAGACTTCTTCTCGGATACTTTAAGAAACAGACTATATCCAGCATCAGCCCTCAGGATTGTCGGAACTGCCGGACCAAACTTCAGACTCGCCAAAACAAACGGAAGAAAGAAAGTGCACTCTCATCGGCGTCGATCAACCGGATCATGTCCACGTTGTCGAAAATCTTCAGCTTAGCGTGTGAAGAGGGAATTCTGGAACGCAACCCGATGCAGTACGTGAAGGCTCTACCGGAACCGCCCCCTCGAAGACGGCTGCTAAATCCGAAACAAAAGGATGCCCTTTGGGCGGAGTTGGAGAAGGATACGCTACTTTATCGACTGATAGTCCTCGCAGTGAATCTTCCATTACGTCGCGGACAACTTGTCGCGATCACGGAAGATGTTATCGACTTTGAAAACGAACATGTTTTTGTGATCGGTTCGAAGGGAAGACCTCCACGCCTAGTTCCGCTCAACGCGACCGCGACAAAGGTTTTGAAAGCGATGATCGATGAAAAACAGTTGCCGTTCCCGGTAAAAGACTTCCGTAAACGATGGCAAACTGCACTCCGTAACGCTGGGATAAACAAGAAAGGCGGAACGAGAGAAGAGAACTATCACTTTCACGATCTCCGCAGCTATTTCGCCAGCGAGCTAATCCGGCGAAATACGAACCCGCTGATAGTCCAGAATCTGTTTGCACACTCTGACATGAGCATCACAACGGTCTACGCCCAAACTGATGACAAACTCTTGTTGGAGGCTGTCAAGCGGCTTGACGAAATCGATAAGGGTGAGGTGCAGTAATTTTGCATTACTTCGCAATCAGAACGGTTCATTTCCTTGGGATGAGAGTCGGACTGATAACAGATCTTTCCATGGCCGGGTATCGCGGTCGAATTATCTCGGGTTCAGGAAAGCCGGTCGGAGTCGCATCTTTTCAATTTCGACTGCTGCTCGATATTCCTCGGGTGTGTTCAAGTTTAAGAACAAGAATTCGGAGCCTTGAATATCTTTGATCTCGGAAAACCCAATTACCCGTACCTGGAGTCGTTCACGCAATCGTTGTATTCGCCATTCACCATCGGACAACATTGTTTCGACCTTGGGAAGGCACGGGTCCCGCCGGTACAGCCCACAAAGCGGCTGATTGCGTCCATCTGGCTGTTCGGCGAAGATGGCATCAATATGATTCATTTCCGAGTCCAGGCAGTGCCGCAAAATGTCTGCCATCCGAGTCATTAATTCGCCAGTGACAAATGGCAGGTCGCACGCGAGTACGGCTATCCACTCGGTTTTAGCGCTCACAAGCGCTGTATATAATCCCACGATTGCTCCGCGGGCGTCTCCCATAATTGGATGATCTTGAATTATCGGAAGCGAAGTAATTGCGTCATTTGAATTGCCGACCAAATAAACTGTGTTTGCGATCGAAAACATGGCACCGGCTGCCCGATCTATGAGCGTCCTGCCTCCGAGCAACAGTGCCGCTTTATCTTGCCCCATGCGTCGGCTTTGGCCGCCTGCCAAAACAAATCCATCGATCAAACTCATTGCGTTCTAGGAAGATTCTCCGGTTCTCTCGTAACTCCTCATTGTTGGCTTGATAAATGAAAAATAATTGACCACAAGACAAATCACGGAAAATAAAGAAAGAAACACAAACCCGAGCGTATAAGATCCGGTGGCGTCCTTAACAAAGCCGAGTTCCAGTGGTGGAAAAAAACCTCCCAGCCCGCCAAACGCCCCAACAAGTCCAGTGACTGTGGCGGTTTCGTTCGGGAAATACTGAGGAACGAGCTTAAATACGGCTCCGTTACCCAGGCCAAGTGCAGCGGCGCAACCAAGCGCTCCGATCGTGAAAGGAACGATAGAAACGGAGCTCAACAGAAGTGCAAGTACAGCGATCGCCGCGAAGACACCGAGTAGAACCTTGCCGCCTCCGATCTTGTCGGCCAAGATCCCGCCAACTGGTCGCAGGACGGTTGCTACAAGGACGAATCCCGCGGTGCGGGCCCCGGCGTCGGTCGGGGTTAAGCTAAATATTTCCTTCAGGAAGGTGGGCAGATAAAGGGCGAGAGCGACGAAACCGCCGAATGTAAGGAAGTAAAATAATGACAATATCCAGGCGTAGCCCGACGTTTTTAGAACGCTAAGGTTCTGCCTTAGTGTTTTTGGGACGGTTGAGACGGTAGCGTCCTGGGCAGAAAAATAGAACATTAGTCCCCAGCTAAATGTGACGGCCGCAAAGATGAAGAAAACATAACGCCAGTCACCCAAGTAGATCGCGAGGACAGGTGCGGAAAATACAGCGATCGACTGTCCAATGTTGCCCATTCCGTAAATGCCAAGGGCGGTCCCCTGCTTTTCACGACTGAACCATTTTGAGGTAAAGCCGACGCCGACCGGAAAGGATGTTCCGGCGAGCCCGAGAAATAGGCCGAGGATCAGCAATTGGGTGTAACTTTGCGAAAAGCCTATAGCGATCGCAGGGACTGCTGAAAATACGAGAAGAGCCGCAAAGATACGTCGACCGCCATATTTATCCGCCAGCATTCCCGCAAAAAGACGGCCGATCGAGCCCAGCAGGACAGGAATCGCGATCAAAAGGCTCTTTTCCTTGCCAGAAAGGCCATATAGCTCGGTGAAGGTGGGGGCGAGTGCGGCGATAAGACCCCAGACGGCAAATGTAACGGCGAAGGCAGTTGTCGAAAAAAAAAGTGCCCGAGCGGAGCCAGGCTGAAATGTCTTAGTATCCATACGTCTTATACAACGTCCCCTCAAGTCTTATACCTGTGGCCACGAACCGAGGGAAGGTCAACGAGCTTAATTAAAAACCGGGTCGACTCATCGAGGCGGAGAGGGCTTCCACCAAACGATTATGCTAAGTGCGATCAGCCAGCATATACCTGAGGCAATGACGAGCGGAGCCAGTTGAGTGTACGCATGCGCAAGAGCAGCCTCTACCGCTGCCGAGAGGATCCAGAGTTGCGCCACGTTGATCATAACAAGCATCGCGAGACGGGCCTGCCAAACGGCGGCGAGTCCGCGGCTCTGCGGTCTTTGCGGCTTGACGTTAGCCTTCATTTCCACGCACCTCTCTTTTAACCGCAAAGATCTCGCCATTGATCGTCTCAAGCTCAATTCTGTCGAGCGGACGCGGCGGCGGGCCATATAATACTTCGCCGGTCTTGGAGCTAAAACCACCATTGTGACACGGGCATTCGAGACGGTCGTTTGCTTTTGAATAGTAGACCGGGCAAGACAGATGCGTGCATTTCTGCCCAAAGGCAGCGTAGGTGCCGTCGGTGCCGCGTACCAGGATCGCAGTATCCTCCTCCGAAGGATACGCGAAATTCAAGGCTGATCCGGGTTCGATGATTGTAGCACCGTCGATCTTCGCGGGGGTAAAGGCCACTGGCGATCGAGCATCATATGCAGATTTCCCTGCAAATCCAGCTGCGCCCAGAAACAATGCACTCGATGTCAAAAAGAGAAAGTTGCAGAACTCCCGCCTTGTAACCTGTGCTTCGCTGTCTCGTTCGTAAGGGAACTCGGCCTGAAACGGAGCCGTCGCTGTGCGGACACTTACTTCATCCGATATTTCATTATCTGCGGCTAGTATCTTCTTGATTGTCTCTTGGTCGAATGCTTTAGAATTCATTGCTTTTATCGGATTCCTCCACTTGAGTGTCTATCCACGATTCTTCCCTAACAGGAGAGCCATCGAGAGCTATCTGTCCCTCGAAAACGCCACACCCATCAATGCTGACCTCGTCAGCGTCTGTCGGCAGCATCATGTAGACCTTTGTCTTGACACTCTGATTGCCAAAAACATGAGCATTGACCGGCTTGGTTCTTCGCAGCGGAACGATCTGCTCATAGGTGCCGAAGGCTAATGCACCGGTCGGGCAAACGCTGGCGCACATTGGCATCAGGCCCTCACTTGTTCGGTCGTAACACATGTCGCATTTCATCTGTAAATGCATCGCAGAGTTGTACTTCGGCACGCCAAACGGGCACGCGTTCACGCAATTGCGGCAATCGAGACATCGCGGCTTTAGCGCTGACATAACCACGCCATCTTCATTCTGTTTGATCGCGTCTGCGGGGCAGACAAGCGCACAAGTCGGTTCTTCACAATGCATGCAAATGGTCGGCATGGTAGCGGTTGTCTCGCTGCGGTCGATGTAATCGACAAAGATCATCGAGTACCCCTTATGCGTCGAACACTCGCGGCACGCTGCGACACAGGATCTGCATCCTATGCATCGCTGCGGATCGATAAACATGGTTTCGTTCATGCGCTATTTTCCTCTCTGCACTTCGTTCTGTGACGTTCCCTTTCGCGCCTCGCCTAGTATCGGCAATTCTCTCGTATGTATTTTCTCTAAACGCGCGGCACATGCCTTGAATTCCGGTATCTTCGAGGTCGGGTCGAGTGCTGCGTTGGTGATCTGATTCGCCGCGAGTTCCTCGCCCCAATGGTAAGGGACAAAAAGTGTGTCCGGCCTGATGGTCTTTACAACCAATGCGGGGAATATGCCTTCACCACGCCGAGAGATCACCTTGACTCGCTCTCCGTCGTTGATCTTGTATTTCATTGCGGTTTCGGGGTGTATCTCTACAAAAGGCTCAGGGCACTGCTGAACAAGAAAGCCGATACGTCTCGTCTGGTTACCGGAAAGATACTGATGAACTATGCGTCCACTGGTGAAGATCAGCGGGTACTCTTCATCNNATGGCTCGCGGAGATTCAAACTGAAAATACTTTCCGCGGCCCATGCGGGCAGCGATCTCTTGCAATATTCGCCAATCCTGGCGGGCTTCGCCGGGCGGGTCTATTGCCTTGTTGATCTTGATTACGCGGCCCTCGCCGCTGGTCGTTGTGCCCTCGTCCTCTGACCACGTCGTACCGGGCAGTACAACGTCTGCGTACCGGGCACTTTCAGACAGGAAGAAATCGATACAGACGTTAAACTCTAGCCCCTCAAGTGATTTTCGCACCTGATTGGTATCAGGTAGCGAGACCATCATGTTGCTGCAAATCGACAAGAGGCCTTTGATTTCGCCCTCGCGCATCTTGTTGAATAACTCGACCGCCGACACGCCTGCTTCAGGCAATTCTGATTCGTCAATTCCCCAAACTTCGGCTATGTATTTCCGATGTTCTGGATTTAGCATCGAGCGATAGCCGGGTAGTTGGTCGGCCTTCTGTCCATGTTCACGGCCGCCCTGCCCGTTGCCCTGACCGGTGATGGTGCCGTAACCGCGGCCTTCCGAGCCGATCTTCCCGGTCGCAAGTGCGATATTGATATAACTCAGTACGTTCTCGGTTCCGTTCGAATGGTGCTCGATGCCGCGGGCGTGCATTATCATGCCGGTTTTTGCACGACCGTAGAGGCGAGCTGCCTGAATGATCTTCTCGGCTGGGACGCCGGATATTTCGGCGGCTACGTCGGGCGGATAATTTAATGCGGCCGTTTTAGCCGCTTCCCAATCGTTGGTTCGGCTGTCGATAAATGCCTGGTTGATCAGGTTTTCGGTGATCAGGACATTCAAGATGCCGTTGGCGACCGCGACGTCTGTACCGGGCTTGAGTTGTAAATGTAGATCACCCTGACGAGCGGTCGGGGTCTCACGCGGATCGATGACTATCCAGACACCACCGTTGTCACGCTGTTTCCACAAAAATCCATTAAGGATTGGAAACGTCTCGGCGCAATTTGCTCCAGCAATTATCAGAACTTCCGCGTGGGGAATATCGCTCCACGGATTTGCCGCCCTGTCGATACCGAAAGCCTTGTTGTTGCCGCCTGCGGCGGATGCCATACAAAGTCGTCCGTTGTAGTCAATGTACCTGGTCTGCAATCCAAGGCGGGCGAATTTACCTACGAGATAGGTCTTTTCGGTCGTCAGTGAAGAGCCTGAATAAACAGCGATCGAATCCTTGCCGTATTTTTCCTGTAGTCCCTTAAATTTCGACACGATCAGATCGAGCGCCTCGTTCCAGCTTGCCCGCTCAAAATTACCGTTTCGTTTTATCAGCGGGTATTCAAGCCTGTCTGGATGATGTGTCTGCAGATACGCAGTAACTCCCTTTGGACATAGCCGACCTTCGTTGACCGGAAAATCGTAACGCGGTTCTACGCCGACAACATGATTCTTTTCAACCAGCAGATTCATGCCACACTGCATACCGCAATATGGGCAGTGGGTTGGCACTATTTTGTCGATCTTTCGTTCAGCACTCCAACCGCCGATCGGCTCATCGTGCAGATGGGGGCCAAAACGGTCAATAATGCTTGCTAGATTTTCTACTTTTGACATTGTTAATTATTCGCTGTCAGCGCGGGTGCCGTGAAAGACCTTATCCGGGCGATCCATAAGAACGGAGTATGCCAGCCCCCGCATTACCCGCTTACACCGTGGGCAATAGTCCTGCAATGTTTCGCCATTTTCCATTGTGTAGTCAAAACCAACTTTTTCGACGACGCTCTTCAGATCGCCGAGCCACATAACGGATGCGAATTCTACGCCGCACCGCCGACATTTTGCCTGCTCCATTTCTTTGGCTCGCTGCTGATAGAGTTCAACGCCGATCGACGCCGGGCGCTGGACGATATGAAACAGCTTGCCGAACGGTAGGAAGAAAAGCGTCATTATCACTATCGCTTGATGTGTCAGGGCAATGAACGAGTACATATAACCACCGAAATATGTGCTCGATGCCGTTAGCATAAGCCCCGAGACACAGATCGCGATCAATAGAAGATGGGGAACAAAATCCAACAGAAATTGCTGAACAGCAATTGCTCCGCGGTCCTTTAATCGGCGATGGATCGCAATAGCACAGCCCGCTAGAACCATGAGGGCTGTAAAATTGAGGGCCTTGAATGTGAAAAAAGCCATTACGCTGTGGACGTCCATCGACTGCATTGGAAAGCCGAATACGTAGGCCTTGTAGCCTGTCTCGCTCTCAAGTTTGAAATGTATCCAGCCCCAAACAAGCGGGAATGTGATGGCCGCTGACAAAACACAGCCCCACATGATCAGAAAATGCATCAGCCATCTTGATTTGGCCCGTTTGAAGATAAACTTCTGGGCGAGCATGTTTATGCCAACCGTTTTTGTGGCATCTAGTGTGTTGCGTGCAAATTTCTTTCGCTGGAAAAAAAGCTTCAATCCCCTGGAAAAATATGCCCGCGTCGCCGGACGCTGAAGCCAAAGTGCATAGCGGAAAAATATTGCGCCGAACGCGACGATACTCGCGATCAGATACCCGAATAAAGCCGAATCGAAATGTTCAAGATTTCGCGAACCGACAATAACAAGTGCCGTCAGAGCCATTGATGCCCCGAGCCCGATCAAGGTCGGGTTGCGATAATTAATCGAAGTAGCTGGCTTGGTGATCTCGATGGGCATTCGTTTTTTCTATATAGGGCAACCATCTGTCGTCTGCAAAATGAGTGCCAACCTAAAAGAGAATATGGTGCGTACAACTAATGAGCAATTCCTTGGGCTTAGATAGTTATCATATATTCGAAACGTTACAGGCGAAAATACCAGTGCGCGTATTTATGCGGAATGGCAGCGTGAAAACTCGCGGTCAAAGAAGATCCGGATCGATAGCGAGTAATGTAAAAATGAGTAGAAGGCCCTTCGTAAACGGGATAGATCACAGTCGAATTTCCTGTTAGTAAAAGTGTACGGAGAAAATACTTCATGTGAGTCCCCTCGTGCTCCCTTATTAAATATCAAATTCAGGCCGTTCGATTTATGATTTGGCTCATGAAATGTAACTATTGTTTTGGGAATCGCTGGGGGGCTTCATACGTTCATGAGTCAAATATCCGACCATTTTAGTGCCGAACTAACAGAAGGTCTCTTTGCTATTGGACGCAGACGTTCGTTCGGTGGCGGCGAGCACGTTTTTTTCGAGGGTGATCAGGCCACATTTTTACCGATCATATTGGCTGGAAAGATCAAAATGGTTCGCTATCCTGAGGCGGGTAAGGAGATCATCATTGGCACGTTTCAGGCTGGCGAGATATTTGCAATTCCGCCGGCGATGGACGGAAAGCGATTTCCCGCAACAGCCGTCGCAATCGAGAACAGCTCGCTTCTAATGGTCCCGCGGGGTGAGTTTCTCGCTTTAATGGAATCATCGTCCGAATTTTCGTCCCTGGTGCTTAACCGAATGTGTGGCATTCTCCGCGACCGTGCCGATACCGTTCAGATTTTGGCCACGCCATCGGCGGAGCAGCGGATTGCGAGCATTATTTTGAGGCTTACGGGTGAAATGAATGCCGGCGAAGTTAAGAAGATCACCCATCGCCGGCAAGATATAGCTGAGATGGCAGGGCTTTCGCTCGAGACGACGATCCGGACTATCCGAAAGCTCGCGGAAAAGGGATATCTGAAAATAGTTGGCGGAAGAATATTCGTCGAAACGACTGATCACCTTCGTACTCTTGTCCGTTAGGCCTTGTAAAAAGGTGATCTGGATCATATTTAGTTGAGCTGTGTCCTGCTAAGTTCCTTAGTGCAAGACTTGTGTTGAGAATTGGATCATGAAACTTCGAATTAGAGAAAACACTCTTCGTTTTCGGTTGGGCCGCTCCGAAGTCGAAACTTTTGATCAAACAGGAGCCATAGGGGACAATGTGCGGTTTGGGCTAGGAAAAAACGACTTTGGCTACGTGCTCGAAAAGACGCCCGACAGTAATTTTTCGGCCTCTTTTGCGGACGGGATAATCGTGGTTCGCGTACCTGCCTCCGATGCCAATACCTGGGCCAGTTCCGACGAGGTTAGCCTTGCCGGAACCTATCTAGCGGACGAACATACTGAAATAAGAATATTGATCGAAAAGGACTTCGTTTGTCTAAATGCCCACAACGACGAAGACCAGTCTGACCGCTATCCCCACCCCAAAGGCGACGCCGCATGCTAAGACCAATGATACGACGATTTGGGGTTACAACAGCATTTTTCCCGGTCCGACCATAAAGGCCCGGCGATTGTCCGAATTGTGCTGTTGCTAGCGGGCTTGATTAGCTTTTGCCCGCTTTACGCGCGGTTTCGGATTTCAACCAGAGGGAAATAATCTGATAGGCTAATCGAATATTTTTTACTGCCTGAATCTTAATAAAGTTTCGGAGACAGGGTGGAGGTTTGTCAAAAATGAAGAAAATTTTGTTTTTAACTGTAATTTTAGGGGTTGTTTTGATGATTTTTACCGTCATCGGTTTTAGTGTCAATAGTCAGGAAAGAAATATGCAAGAGTTGAATTTACAAACTAAAATCGGCGACGGCAAAGATAAAGAGGTTACGCCGCTTTTTGATGGTGAACGCCGAAAAATCGTCCAAATTACGCTACGCAATAAGGCGGTATTAGATGCTCATAAAGCCGCCGAACCGATTACGATTCAATGTATTGCGGGCGAAGGCAAACTTATTGTCGGTCAAGAAAAAGAAGAAGTAGATCTGCAAAAGGGAGTGCTTGTTACGATTGAGCCGAATGTGGTTCACGAAATTAGGGCAACGCCGAAAGTATCAATCTTATTAACTAAATTTAAGGATAAATGAAGAAGCAAACGCCATGCGGAGAGCTGTTATAAGTTTTGGAACATGACCGAGATCATATTTCCCCCTGTAAACATCCGCGACAATTATGCTGGAGTATACATTTGGAGGATGAATTAATGATCAGTGTTCAAGGTAAGACAGTTCGCGAAATAGCACTTGAGATGCCGTTGACGACCCGCGTTTTTGAGGAATTCAAGATTGACTATTGTTGTCATGGAGACACGCCGTTCGACGACGCCTGTCGAAACGTCGGAGCGAGTCCGGAAATAGTCAAGGATAAGATCGATGGCGTCCTGGGTGGATCAACAAATAGTGATAAAGAATCGTTCTCCAAAATGGACTTGAGCGATCTCGTCGATCATATTTTGGATAAACATCACGTCTATACACGCGACGAAATGAGCCATTTGACACCGTTGATGGCCAAGGTCGCTAGCCGTCACGGCGATCACAATCCATATCTCCTTGAGTTAAAAGAGCTTTTTCAGGCACTCTGTGATGATCTGGATCCTCACATGGTGAAAGAAGAAATGGTTCTTTTCCCATACATACAAAAACTGGAGCATAGTTATTCGAATCATCTTAACGTTGCGTTTCCGCCCTTCGGAACTGTTCAGCATCCGGTGAATATGATGAACATCGAGCATGAAGAAGTCGGCGAACTACTTGTCAAAATGCGTCGAGTTACGAATGACTACTCTCTGCCGGCGGAGGCGTGCCCGAGTTTCACCGCTCTTTATCACAGGCTCGGGGAATTTGAGCGTGATCTGCACCAGCATATTCACCTTGAGAACAACCTGCTCTTTCCACGTGCTATCGAACTCGAACAAAAGGCTCGAGCCTAAGTTCGCTCGGAATGAACCAAAGTATGTCGACTGCCGCACCGATAACAGCACCTATTAGAGTTGTTCGAGTGCGGCAAGTCGCTCTTCCGGTCGAACACGGTGGATGGGCATTTTTGCTCGAACCCCTAATTGCCGGTCTGGCGATCGCGTATTCAACCGGAGCTCCCTGGATCGCCTGTCTTACTATCGGTGCGTTTCTCACACGGCAACCGCTAAAGGTGCTGATCGCCGACCGCTTTGGCATGCGGAACAGGGAGCGCGCGTGCCTGGCCTTTCGATTTTTGCTTTGCTACGGTGCGATATTCTCCATTGGGCTTGCTGGTACGCTCCTTTCGGTCGGCGTCCAGTCGCTACTCCCATTTTTGGGGATCTTGCCGCTCGCTATTTTTCAAATATACATTGATGCCTCGAGACAAAGCCGCAAGTTAATACCCGAGTTGACGGGAGCAGTCGTTATGTCGGCTTCAATCGCGGCGATCGGACTATCGGCCAATATGCCGGTGGTAGATGCCGCCGCTCTATGGGCGATCTTTGCGTCAAGGTCAATTGCCTCTATCCTGTATGTTCGCGAGCGACTTCGTCTGGAAAAAGGTAAGCGGTACTCCCGGATTATCCCGACACTCGCCCATGTCGCGGCTCTTCTTCTAGTATCAATGTTAGCTTTCTACGGCCTTAGTTCGTTTTTGACGATTATGGCTATGTCGGTATTGGCCTATCGAGCTATAGCCGGGCTATCAGCGGGTCGGAGTAAAATGAAAGCGATGCAGATCGGCGTTTGGGAGATCATTTACGGGGTGCTGGTTGTATTATCGGTCGTCATCGGACATTATTCCGGCTTCTGATAAATAGCTACATTGTAAGACGGCTCCGATCCTCAAATTTATGCACAATGTAGATATCGATCTTGTCGAGATGTCGCTTGATGTTATCAAATACGCGATTGGCCGTATTTCTGATACCGATCCTAAGCTCGGCTTTCCAAAAAAAGCAGAGGAGTTACACTCCCTTGTTGGCGACACGATCACGCCCAAAGGCATTGGCGGCGAGAAGGCATTTGCACTTTTCAAGGACGTTTTGGTCAAAGCGAGTGTCCCGATCGATCACCCTCGGCATCTTTCCTTCGTACCCGCATCTCCAACCCGTGCGGCGGTGATGTTCGATCTCGTCACCTCGGCAACCAGCGTTCATGGGGCATTCTGGCTCGAGGGAGCCGGTTGTATTTTTGCTGAGAACCAGGCGATGGCGTGGCTGGTGTCACTGACCGGAATGCCCGCTGGCGCTTTCGGTGTTTTTACAAGCGGAGGCACTGAGGCAAATCTTTCAGCAATGGTCACCGCCCGCGAATATTGGCGAGACCGGGACGAACGAAATTCTAAAACACGCGGTATCGTCATCGCCTCAAATGGAGCACACTCGTCGATCAAGGCGATGGCGAAGGTCATCGACGCTGACGTCCTTCTGATCGAAACGGAGCGCCGCCTCGAAAGCTCTCATTTGGCTGAAACTCTTTCGGTGATGTCAGCTGAAGATCGCGGCAGGGTCTTTGCTGTGATCGCAACCGCCGGGACGACCAACGCGGGAATAATCGACGATCTCGCTGGAATCGCAGCTATTTGTAAATCCGAGGGCATCTGGTTTCACGTTGATGCTGCCTACGGTGGCGGAGCATTGGCGGCCCGTTTGGTCCGGCATCTTTTTAATGGTATCGAGGAAGCCGACAGTGTCACGATCGATCCCCACAAGTGGTTATTTTCACCATACGATTGCGGTGCGGTCATCTACCGGGACCCGGAACTCGCAAAAAAGGCCCACGCTCAGGAAGGTTCCTACCTCGATATCTTCAGCGATGAAGGTGCACAGGGATTTAATCCGTCGGACTATCAGATACAACTAACACGACGCGTTCGAGGCCTCCCGTTGTGGTTCTCATTGGCATACCACGGCACGGATCGGTACGAAAAAGCCATCGAGCGCGGGATCGAACTAGCTCAGATCGCAGGGCGATTGATCACTGAAGCCGAACATACAGAGCTGGTTCGCGAACCTAGCCTGTCCTGCGTTCTGTACCGTCGAAAAGGATGGCAGCCGGAAGACTACCGCGCGTGGACCTACAAGAATCACAAGTCAGGATTCGCGCTGGTCGCTCCCACCAAATGGAGAAACCCGGAAGGTCCTGAAACTGTATCGCGATTTTGTTTCATAAATCCCGACACTACCGAACAAGATATCACTGACATTCTGGCAACGATGGCCTAATCGATCTCTTTCTCCGAATTTGCCGAAACCGATCAGTCGGCGAACCTGATTTCGCCGGCCGATTGCGTCCCTTCGCCCCTAAACTCCGTTACAGGCACTTTTGCACAATGTATCTCAGTCACCTTTCTAAAGTGATAACCCATTGCCGCCAGGGCGATCCCGTTTCCGAGACTGCTCGGGTAAAGCCTGACGACGCGGAATAAATACTTCCAGAATCGAAGGCGTTCCCGGTCCCGTACGCCGAGCCTCAACACGATTTTGATGAAGGATCTGAGAACGCCGATGACGCTGACTCGCTGCAATGCTGCCGCATCGTTACTTACGCGCGATAAACAAGCGATTGCGCGCTGATAGAATTCCTCCGAGCTGTAAATGGTCCTTAGAATGCGTTTGTATCCCTCGACCAGGCGCCCGCGATCCATTTTTGGAACAAAGTTTAATGAACAATCCGTGTTGTTTCCGCTGCTTTCGTGAACGAGTCTGCCTTCACGTTCCAAACGCTTCCAAAGCTGCGTGTCGGGAAGGGCGGTCAGGAGCCCGACCATTGCAAGCGGAATTGCACTTTCGCGGATAAAGTTGATCTGCCGCTCGAAAATATCCTCCGGGTCGTTATCGAATCCTACAATAAAACCGGCCATGACCTCGATACCATAGCTTTGAATTTTTCGCACCGCTTCAAGCAGGTCGCGTTTTGTATTCTGAGATTTGTTGGCTTCTTTCAGACTTGCGGGCGCGGGCGTCTCAATACCGAGAAATACACGATGAAAACCGGCGGATTGCATCATTTCGAGTAAAACATCGTCTTCGGCGAGGTTTACGCTTGCTTCCGTCAAAAAAGAGAATGGAAAATTATGTCGCTCGGACCATGCAATAAGACCCGGCAGGAATTTTCTAACCTCACGTTTGTTGCCGATAAAATTGTCGTCAACAATAAATACCGTTCCGCGCCAGCCGGCGACTCGCATGGCCTCCATTTCAGCTAGCATTTGTTCGCTTGATTTGGTACGCGGCGAGCGCCCGTAGATCTCAATGATGTCGCAAAACTCACACGAAAACGGGCAGCCGCGTGAAAACTGGACATTCATGGAGGCGTAATGGTTTATGTCGATCAAACCGAAATCCGGCACCGGCGTGGACAAAAGCGAGGGCCGCTCGGCTGCTTGATAAATGCGTTTTGGCGAGCCGCTTTTCAAATCGTCGATAAACTCCGGCAAGGTCGTTTCGGCTTCACCTACGAAGACAAAATCCGCTTCCGGTACGAGATCCGAGCTCGTCGAGACGTACGGGCCGCCGACTGCGACTCGCTTGCCAAGTTCTTTGCATAATTTTACAACCTGATCGAGTGATTCCCGCTGGACGATCATCGCGCTGAGAAAGACAATATCCGCCCATTCAATATCGCTCCTGGTTAGCGGCTGGACATTCATATCTACGAGACGCCGTTGCCAATTCTCGGGCAACATCGCGGAAACGGTCAGCAACCCAAGCGGCGGAAACGCGGCCTTCTTGCCGACAAACGACAGTGCGTGGCGAAAGCTCCAGTAAGTTTCAGGGAAAACAGGATAAACAAGTAATACTTTCACGATTGATGAGGCCTCCCACGGAAAGCCGACTCCTGATTTCAGGACAGCTCTCCCGATTCGAAAACGTCGGGCTTTTCCGTAAGCGTTTTCTTTCCGTAATTCAAATGTTATCAGCTATTTGCGGGGACCGATGTAAGAGTTGTGTAATAGGTAAGAGAGGGGGGTAAACGACAAGAGAGCGCAACGAAAGGCCGTTCCCGACAAGCTTGTCGAACGCAATTAAAACCGGCGTCAGGCTGCCGCGTTCCGAATCGAATCAAGAAGCAGTCCAGCCGCATTCAAGCGTGGACTCGTTCTCTTCGTCGAGTACAGGGAGAAAGATCTGCTTTGATTTGTCCTGATCGGGCCCGACTCGCGCGAACAAAGCGGCTCCTGCCAGATTCAGATATTCGATTCCGGACGCGGCGAGCAATTTGGACAGTTTCTGAGCGTATTTGGAAAGGTGATCGTCGATAAAAGTTACTGAGGCCTTTGAGGTCACATCGGCACTTTCGTTGTCGCCGTTTTCCAAAGCATAAAGTTCTTTTAATCGCAGGTAAGCGACGAATCCGGTCTCGACAGCGACGTGATCAGGCACCTCGTTGGTCGTTGGTTTATACGAGAATGCGTCGTAGAAACTATTCAATTCCGCCAACATGTAACCAGGTTGAACCCAGCCGCGATAACTGACCTCGCGACCCGGGGCTGGTCCGCCCGGCCCGAAGATAGAATGAAATAATCCTTCACTTGCTTGTTTCTGAGCGGCCTTTGCAGCACGTTTCAGTTTCTTGTCGGTGACAGGACCTGCGAGATCTTCGACCTGTCTTAGCCAGTCATTTGACGGACAATCGAATAGTAGGCTAATTAGCCGCCATTCTGCCGCTTCGGCGAGCAGATCTCTAGTACTGTTTCTTTTGGTTTTCATAATGGCCCCATAGTCAATGTCTTTCCCCGCGAAGCCGAACGCGTTCGAGCATCTCGTACTTTTCTTCGTCGGCTAGTAGGGCATCCAGTATCGGATAAAGGTAGTCGGCCTCACGCCGGTCGTGATGGCTGCAGAGGCGAAGGTAAAAGGCTTCGCGATCCAGAAGCTGAAGCATGACTCGGTCCAACTCAGGTTCTGAGGGCATGTCGCGGACCGTTTGCTTAAAAAGCCCAAGATGCGAACGCATCTTGGCGTGATCGTCATAGTAGAGCTTTGGAGCTCCAGCCGCCGGGAAGTCGGCCCGCTTTTCGTAAACCGGCAGCAGAATATTTTCTTCGTCAGCCATATGGCTGAAGAGGGTTGACTCATAGGCGTTAAGAAGGCCAAGTGCCTTTTCAAAATTAAAATGAAGCAAAGCTCGCTGGTGCTCGAAGAACAATTCGTCGATCACTTTGTGAACCTTCATGAGATCACTGATCACCGCCATATTTTCTCTGCTCACTTTAAGATCAACGGCACCCAGCCGGTCCGCATCTTTCTAGCTCCCACCTCGACGTGGGAACCTTCCCAGACAGCAAACGCGATCTGCGATGGCGACGCTGTCGAGAAACCGGCTGGCATCGGCCGCGAGATGACAACGGCCCACCCTTTAGGCGTCTTGACGCCTTTCCCCTTCGAGACTGCGTTCGGGGCCGGAGATAGTGTGCTCGGCCCTTCCGCTATCAGATCCTCTACCGGTTGCTCGCGTGGTCCGGAGCGCCGGCTTCCAAGTGCACGGGCCGGAGCGTACCGAGCCGCAGCCTCGGCCCGAGCCTGCGGGTTATTCTCGAGCGGTTTGGCCTCGGCCGGGTAGTGGTCGATCGATGCATTTGGATAGATCGCGTTAATATTATCGGCCCGTCCCTCAACGATCGCCTGCCAATCGGCACGCCAGTATGAGATCTCAACTGTTTTCCCGACCTCACCCATCTGCGGGGCCGGGACATTTGGATCGACCTTTGAAGGAAGCTGTACGGCACAACCATCAATGAAATGTTTAGGCCCTGGAAGATCGCTTTGGCTTTCGTCCAGCCACTCGAGCCTGAATGCTATCTCGCTGCCGTTGCTGATCGCTTTGACCAGTATCTCAGAAGTCGACGGCTCCAGTAGACGCGGCTCTACAAGATCCTGCAGGATCATTCTTGATGAGTGGAGTGAGACTGCATCCCAGACGGCCGCATTTGGATCAAGCGTGATCTCCTTGACCTGCGCCACGTTGACCTCGGCTGTCGGCACCTGAACCTTATTGCACGAAGTTGTGAATAAAAGAGCCAGAATAGTAAGCGACGTTACGAATCGCATATAGAACCTCCTCACGGACAATTGGTGCGCGTGATCTGATAGAGCTTGTCGTATGCCGGGCGTATGTGGACCGGTTCCTTGAACGGAACATTGACCAGCTCTTTTCCGTTCTCATCCATCCCTATCGCCTTATCCCCGACGCGCTTCCATTTGCGCATTATCGCCTCGGTCGAGCCGAATAAGCCTAATAAGCTGGTCAGATCCTGATCGTTCGGTGCGTTCCGGTAGATCTCAACGGCTTTATCCGTTCCTGGGCCGAACATCTGGCGGGTAAAGGCCGTCGGTACGTGGATCGGCGGAATGTAATAGACGTTCGGCTCAAGGCCAAACTGAGGGAAGAGCGGTAGCGCCACCTTTTTGATATGTACAAGATAATCGATCGGGTTGTCGGCCTCGGCCTTGTCCGGTGTATTGATAAATCCGGCAACGCGGATCTTCCCAATGCAATTTGCGAAACACTGTGGTGACAGCCCCTGCTCGATCTTCGGATAACAGGCGATGCATTTTTCCGATGTCGACGTCATCGGGTTGAAAAACACCTTCTTGTACGGACAGCCGCGAACACATTCCTGATAGCCGCGACAGCGGTTTTGATCAACGAGAACGATGCCGTCCTCGGGCCGCTTGTAGATCGAACCACGAGGGCACGATGCCAGGCAGCCTGGATAAGTGCAGTGATTACAGATACGAGCGAGATAGTAGAACCATGCCATCTGATGGGGTATGTCGATACTTGCTCCATGCTCGATGCCGCCGGCACAGTCGTCTTCGCCGACGTTCGGATAGGCGTAATCTTCGTCCTCCGGCCTCCAGCCGAGAACGCGTTCGCCGGCCGGTGCTGACTCAAAAATGGTGCTTCCTTTATAGACAGATTCGCCATTTTCCTCGCCCCAATTTTGCCCATCGAGCAAACTCAGGAGATTAAGGTCCCAGGCAAGCGGATAGGAACCGTAAGGCTTGCTTTCGACGTTGTTCCAGAGCATGTACTCCTGGCCCTTGCCCGAGGTCCACGTTGTCTTGCACGCCAGCGTGCAGGTTTGGCACGCGATACACTTATTCGTATCGAAAACGGCTGCAAATTGCTTTTGCGGCCTGCTTTCCGGATACCAATAGGACATTTCTCGTCCGAGTTGCCAGTTGTTTACGCGAGCCATAGTTTTTTCTCCGTGTTGTTATCTTTTCTGTCTGTGTCGCCGCGGTATCCCGCGAGGTTCATTTGTTGCTGGGGCGTAAAGGAATCGCTAAGAACAAAGATCTGCCTTCCAAAGTGAGTCGTCCGGGCGGCTAGGGTAAGCGAAACGATCGCGAGGATAAGAACAACGAGTGCATTCCAACGCGCCAGGCCCTTTCCGCGGAACATTCGTATCAGGCCGACGAGAGCGAATATGCCGGTCAGTTCGATCGCGAGGAATGTCGGCAGAGCCGACGCCCTGTGGGCGACTATGTTTGTCCACGGCGGCCCAGCCATTAGAGCTGCACCTTTACCGGCTATCTCACCCGTTGCGTAAACGGCTAACGTTAGTAGCGCCGTTACGACAAATAGCCATAAACCGTTCCGGCTGACCTCTCGGCCCGACCGCCACATTCCATACAGAAGCATCGCAATGCCGAGTACCATTCCGATCAGGGGTATGTAGTTCAGAAAAATGTGTATTCGTGTCGGATCCATTTGCTTTGCTATTTCTTGCCGACAAAATCTCCGGCGATGTAACGCTTCATTGCATCCGATTCATTTCTTGGTCGGATGCCAAGCTTAGTTGGACGCCATAGCAGCTCGTCACCGATGCCGCCTGGCTCTGCCTTGGTGATCTTGATAAATGATTCGCGCGGAGCACCCGTTGGGCAATGGATATCTGCCGCAAAACCCTTTCCCATCTCCTGGCCGAACATGCCCTTTCGAACCAGTGAATCGGTCATCCAAGTCGGTTTTAGCCAACCGCGGGTTGCGGATTGGTGTGAGCCCGAGCGAAACATTGCCTGATAGTTTGTCCGTGGATTCTTTGCCAAGCCGTCTTTACGCTCCTGCTGTCCCTGCTGGGAGCCGGGCGTCGCGCCGTACATGTTAAACCACATACGCGTCACGCCGCGAGGGGTGCCCGGATAGTACCTCGCACGACAGAGAAGCCGCGCGAATGCATAATTCTTCTTATCGTTCTGCCAGCCGCGAAACGGCCGGTCTTCCGGGTCGGCGTCTATCCAGACGTAGTCGCCGTCATTGACGCCGAGCTCCTGTGCATCGGTCGGATTGATGTCGACATAACCCTCGGTAACAAACGGCGAACGTTTGTCGTGGCGGTAGATGTCGCCGAACGGTCCAAAAAGCATCGCGTTCATATCCGTGTCGATCGGCGTCGTGTGCGAACCGTGGCGGAATTTCGGCGTGTGGAATATAAACTTGTAATCGTCCTTGATCAGAGGATGAGCCGTCTTTTTCGCTTCTGCCCAGGTATAGATAACGTTACGGCCGCAGCGAGTTTCGCAGCTTAGGTCGTCGCGTTTGACTCCGTAGTCCTCCGGCGTTTTCGGACGCATCGCTTCATGCGGCGCGGAGATAATGATATTTGGTTCGTAAAATGTCGAATCGACTGGTTCGCGNNATCGACTGGTTCGCGGTGAACGGGCAGATTCTCGCCGGCGTCGATAAACTCGTCCTCTTCGCGATAAAATTCAAGCCTGCCGCTCTTTGTGTACCAGGGCGTGGCGTCGACCAATTGATCGTATCCGACATTTTTCGGCGTCGTTCTGCTGTTGATAATCGCCGGCACACCGTTGATCGCCTTTTCGTGGAGATCGCTGAACTTATAGCCTTTTGTGTTGGTCGAATGGTCGAGTATTCGCTGCAAATAGACGTCCGTTCTGTCCTCGCGGACAAATTTCCAATAGTCGTTAAAGCGGTTGTCTCCGGTCAGATCGGCGAGTTTTGACGCAACCGTTGCGTAAACCTCGATATCGCCTATCGTATTGAAGATCCGGGGGATCGGGGTTTTTGGGAATACGAGCAGGAACGGGTTTGTGACCGACGCGGTCATGTCCGGATGTTTAAGTTCCGCCCAGGAATCAACGCCGAAAACGACGTCCGCCCATTCGCATGACGTCGACCACCACCACTCGTTGACCGCGATCAGTTCGATCTTGGGCAGTGCGTTGACGACCATGTTGTAGTGCCATTTGACGTTACCGAGGATCGAATTTGCATTCGCGAACCAGAGTGATTTTGTCGGGCACGGCATATGGGTCTTGCCGGTCAAAAGAGCATTGCCCACACGCAGGGGATGGTCTTCGTGATTGTAGTAGTGAGCCGACTCTGCCCGCCAGTACTGCTTTGGCCGAGCTGATTTTGTCTCGTCAAGCTCAATGTCGAACGGATCCTCGTTAATGTATTGCGGTGCCCCGTTAAACAGAGCGGTGCGGTAATTTCCGGCATATGATCCGACGTTCCCGCCGATCTTGCCGACATTTCCGGTGAGGGACGCGAGCAGAAAAACGTCGCGATCCTTGTTGTCGCTATTGAAGAACTGGTTCGGGCCCATTCCAAGTGCAAAAAGCGTCGTTCCCGGCTCTTTGGCGAAAAGCCGAGCCAACTTCTGCACGGCGGCTGCCGGTGCCCATGTAAGTTCCTCAACCGTCTGCGGCGTAAAATGTGCCGCATATTCCTTGACCAGATCGAATACCGGACGGCATCTGACCTTTGTGCCGTCGGCGAGGACTACTTCGATGGATCCTTCAAGCATGGCGTCCACGGCCTTGGAATTCTTACCGACATCGTCGCGCGTAAGCGGCTGTGCGGTATTCTTTTTAGCATCCCAGAAAACGTAATCGCCCCATTCAAGCCGGAGCTTTTCCGGTACCACATTCTGCACGGTCTGTTGGATCGGCGGCGGGGCCTTCTCACCATCCTTGACGATAAATGTTTGTTTTAGAACGGCAGGATCGCCCCCGAAAACCTCTGCAGCCTTGAGATATTTGAGCGTATCCATCCTGACCAGGATCGGCATGTCCGTCCACTGCTGGACGTATTCCTTGTCATACAGGTTTTCCTGCATGATCACGTTGGCAAAGCCGAGCGCGAGAGCCGGCGTCGTTCCGGGACGGACGACAAGGACATCGTCGCCCTTCGTGGCCGTTGCCGAATATTCGCAGGCGATGACCACGACGCGAGTTCCTTTCATCCGTGCCTCGGTCAGCCAGTGAGCGTCCGGCATTTTCGTCGTGATCCAGTTCATTCCCCAGACTACAACCGTTTTCGCTTGCTCCACCGAGTTAAGATCGAATTCGACCGTCTGCTGGCCGGTGACCATCGTGTGTCCGGGAGGCAGATCGGTGTGCCATGAATAATTGTCAAATCCCTTGGGCCCCATCGCCTTGTCCGGCCCGACGCCGCGGATGTGAGAGTCTAGCAATGCGATCGAATTCGCCATTCTGTACATGCCGAAAACGCGCGTCATGCCAAGCAGCGGCATACCACCGCGGAATTTCATCACTTGCGTGCCGACGCCCTGTGTTGCCTCGATCACCGCCTCGTCATAATGCTGTTCCTTGAGCTTTCGCTTGCCTTCATCGCCCGTGTATGTTTCAGCGATGTTCTTTAACGCAGCGGCTACAATGACGGCCCCTTCATCGTGGGACATTCGCACCCATTCGTCCCGGGCGCGCTGGAAATATTCCTCAGGCGGACGCCCGTCGGCTCCGCGAGGGAAGCCTGCCTCGTACCATTTCTTATAACCGGCTCGAACCATTGTTCCGTTTACTCGCCGGTCTCCGTAAAAGCGCCGCGTTAGAGCAAGGCCCTTTTGGCAGACACGCGGGTCCCACCGATGCGAAGTACCATTGCCGAGCAGATCGACGGCCTCGCCGTATTTCATTGTCGGGCCGATCCGGGTAATGACGCCCTGACGGACATGCGCGTTGAGCAGGCAGTTGTGCGTATCGTTAGGAGCACAGGTAAAGGTATAACGCGAATCATAAGCCCAGAGGTCGCGATAGACCTTTTCCCAATCACGGTTCGGATAGGCGGCTAGAGGATTTGTTATGGCTTCAAGTCCCCAGGCGTTCGTCGTCGATGCGACGAGAGCGCCAAAGCCGGCAGCAGTGATCCTTGCCATAAATTCGCGTCTAGAAATTTCTTTTTTCATATCATTCCTCGTTATTGCTCAACTACTTAACACTTAACGAACGTATATAGGTCACGATCGATTCGATCTCAGCCTGCGTCAGCACGCGTCTGATCGGCGATGGGTTTGCAAATCCCTGCATCACCGTTTCGCTTCGTCCGCGTTTTATCATTTCGACCAGAAAGGTGTCTGAAACACTAGAAAGAAAGGCCTTGTTGGCCAAAGCCGGGCCGTCGCCACCGACGGCGTTCTTTCCGTGACAACCTGAGCAATTTGAGGCAAAAAGTGTCGCTCCGAGATTCCCGTCGCCCATTGCCCAGATCTGCGGTTTGGGGTCCGGCAGTGCCTGAACGTTTCCTCCGAGCCCACGAATGTACGCGATGACAGACCGCAGCTCATCATCATTAAATCCATTCACACGATCGCCCCACGGAAGCATCGGACGCCCCGGACGCCCATTTCGTATCGTTTGGAAGAGAAAATCGTCAGAGGCGAGCTGGAGGAACTCCGGACTCGTTATCGACGGATTCGGAACAAGGCCCGGGAACCGGGTTCCACGTCCGTCTGCCGCGTGACAACTTGAACAAACCGCGGTGTAAATGGTCTCCCCATCCTTAGCAAACTCGCGTTCGCCGAAACGCATTGCCCGCACGCGATCTTTCGGAAGATAGACGTCAGGCAAGGTGCGCCTTCTGAGCGAAAGTGTATAGAGCGTCAGCAGGTCGATCTGGTTATCAGACAACCCAAGTACGGGCATCTGCGATCCCGCGACCGTGGACGCAGGTGAACGGAAATGCTGGACGACCCAGTTGGTTAAAGTGTGATCGCCCGGAACCTTAGTGAAATTCAGTTGATTCGGATCTTTGTAACCCGAGAGGGATAGATTGACGCCCGCGTCACCGCCAAAACTTCCGACGGTATGACAACCAGCGCACCCGACCGAATTGAACTGCGCCTTTGCTTCGATCAGTTTCGGCGCACCCATTTGGGTGTCGAGAAAGATCTTCAGAGCCGAGCGGTCTGCCTCGGCTACCTCACGAAATGAGGTTTTCCAGGCCGGGTCCGTCGCCTGCTGAGACTTTTGCAGGTGAGCCGCATACCATTCGGCGTTGTAGCCTTTCAGGCCGACATGTGACAGGTCGGGGCCTTCCATTCCCGTCACATTGCCGCCCGGACGCAGCGTGCCTCCGCGGCCGTCGAGACGATGACACGCGTAACAGTCGAGCCTTTCAAACGTCTTGCGGGCACTTTCGAGGGTCGGCAGATTGGGAACATTCAGCGGCGTGTGACAGGTTCCGCAACTCGCGTAGGCATACTTCGAGGGCAGCATCGGCTCGGTCCAGAAGTGAACATTACCGTGAGCATCGTCTTTCTCAGTTGCTTGTCCCTGTCCACCATGACAGGTCGTGCAGCCGATCTCGGTCGGGGAATGGACGACTGGCTTGTGGGCTGCGCCTACCTTTTGATCGGACGTGATCTGCTCGCCGGATGCCATCCCGACATGACAAGTGACGCAGCGGTCCGTTACTTTGAGCTGCGGATTCACTATCTGGCGAAGTCGCAGATCGATCGGGCCTTCAGTGGTCTTGGCGTTCCCTTGAATGGCGTGCCAGTCCTTCATAAAGTTCTCTGACACGGCAGCCGCAGCCAGGAGCAAAAAGACCCCGATACTTGAAACCATCAACAAATATTTATTCTTGTTCATAGCGTCAATGGCCTCCCCAATCTGATGGCGACCAGAAAAAGTCCCAGTTCGGGCCTCGGAAATAGGTGCCGATCACCGTCAGCACAATGAAGCCGCAAAGGAAGCAGGTGAATAGAGCGAGAGCGCCGGCACGGGTTGAGTTGTACTTTCGGACCGCCCAGATCGAATAGGCTGCGTAGATCGCCGTTAGCACCGTACCGGGATTGATAAATGTTATAAAAAGCTGGGGAATGTCAGGGAACCACTCGCGCAGCCAACCGAAATGTATAGCAAATGCCTCGACACCGATCGAAGCTGCAAATCCGACGACAACCGACCATTTCACCAGCTTCCGGCCGCCCGGACCGCCAAACCATTCGCCTGTTCCTTCCTTTTCACGGTCGAGGAATGGGATCAGGCCCAAGCCGATCACGCACAGCATCGGAATACCTATGCCACCCATGAATGCCGAGAACGATACGATCTCCTGGAGCCCAAGAAAGTACCACGGGGCCTTTGCCGGATTCTCGGGAACGAGCGGATTTGCCAGTTCTTTTAACGGAGCATCAGAAACGAAAGCCAACCCGACGCAGATGAGAGTTGTCAGCATCAACACGCCAAGCTCGGCGTAGAAAAGGTGCGGCATTGACGGAACCGTGTGTTCCGGGCCGCTCCCGACGGCAGGCGTTTTGCCCTTCACGACGGCGGCTAGGTGATATGTTTTCGTCGGAGCATCCGTAAAGACCGGATAGAATTCTTTGGCTTCCTGGCCAACCAGTTCATCGGCATTCGCCGGTTTTGCGAGCCCACCATCCTTGCGTATTCGCCAGAAATGCACCGCCATCAACATAACAAGAGTCAGTGGCAAGATCATTACGTGAAGCAGATAGAATCTGATCAACGCCTCTTCGCCGACCTTGTCAGACCCAAGCAATATTTCACGCTGCAGGCCGCCGATATCTGCCCAAGCCGTGATCCCAAGTGCGTCGGTGATCTCTCGAGGACTCTGCGCGATATTGGCGCCGATCGTGATCGCCCAATATGCGAGTTGGTCCCAAGGAAGCAGATAACCCGTAAACGACAGGCCCAGTGTTGTGACTAGCAACCCCCAGCCAATGAACCAGTTGAATTCCCTCGGTTTTCGGTACGAAGCGGTGTAGAACGCCCTTGCCATGTGCAGTATCACGGCGACCACCATCACGTTAGCGGCCCAGCGGTGAATGTTCCGCATAAACCGGCCAGTAGGTACAATGAAATGAATGTCCTTGATCGATTGATAGGCTACGTCCGGATACGGCTTGTAGTAGAACATCAGCAGGATGCCGGTGACCAGAGTTATCAGAAATGCCGCAGTCGTCATTATGCCGAGACCCATGGTCGTGCTCCAACGCAGGCTCCAGAGATGGGTGCGGACCGAATGAAGATGCAGGAAGACGTTGCCGAAGATAAACGACGACCGCGTGCGATCGGTCTTTGGCGGACCGCCGCGAAACATCGCCCGATAAACGTGATTAGGGATGCCCCGCAGATTGATCCAGAATTCGTGTAATGCTGAATAGCCTTCTGCTTTCATGGTCTACACCTTTGTTCCAGTTTTTACAGTTGCTTCCTCGTCGATCGTAAGAAGAGCTCCGTTTTTTGAGACCTTAAGCCAAGGTAGCGGTGTCGGAGCAGGCCCTTTTCTTACAGTTCCATCTTTCTGAAAGCCCGACCCGTGGCAGGGACAGTCAAACCCGGCGGCGCTCGTCTTAACGATGCATCCCAAATGCGTGCAAACGGTCGAGATAGCAAATACGCCATCAGCATCGCGAAAGACCGCAACGTTTCGCCCCGGCGGTACGAACGCTTCGCCCTCCGGATGGGTGTCCGGTAACGCCACATTAAATTTCTTTGCTGGAGAAGCCGACACGGCTGCCTTTGGAAGTTTCAGCATTCCGAAGATCGAGAGTGCAAATGCCGCCGCCATCGAACCCAGAGCGGCGAGCCCCAGAAAATCCCTCCGCGGCATCGGTTCCGGATCAAAACGTGATTTCTTTTCACTCGGATGTGTCGTCATAAAGAACTCCAATTTGTTGAAAATGTGACTCGTTCCATCGAGATGGCATCGACCGGGCAGCGGATCGCGCAGAGAGCACAGCGAATACAGCGGTCCTCGTCTTTCAGGATCGCCGAGTTCTCAGTCAGATCTGCGTCCTCTCCAAGTGAGGCACCTATCATCGAGTCGACCTCGGTATCGAACTCAAGCTTATCGAGCGAGATCAGCTTCAAACATTCGGTTGGGCAAACGTCCGCGCAGCCACCACACAGCACACACCGGCTGCCATCAAACACCGGCGTTACTCCACAATCTAGGCAGCGTGACGCCTCGAGCATGGCCTCTTCACGGCTGTAGCCGATCTCAACGACGTTTTCGGGATGCTTGAGCCGCTCGGCCGGTTCGATCGTTGGCACCTCAACGCGGCGGATCGATTCGTAGACGCGTTCACGCCGGTATCGGTCAAGAACGACATGTGTTTTGACCAATTCATGCTCGAGAGCATTACCGGTCAGGTATTGATAAACGGAACGCGCTGCTGCCTTGCCGGACGCGACGGCGTCGATCAGCAAACGCGTTCCGTGAGCGAGATCACCGGCGACAAAGACGCCCTTTGCAGTGGTCTGCAGCGTGATGGGGTCAACCTTGAGCCAGTCGCCTCGCATTCGCTCAACGTCCTGTCCGCCGTCCTCCAAAAATGAAAGGGCTGGTGCTTGGCCAACAGCGAGAAGGACGGTGTCGCAGGGAATTAATTTCTTTTCATCATCATCGTAGAGCGGTGAGAATTTTTGATCTTCGTCGTAGACCCGCAAGCATTTGCGAAACGCGACGCCGGTGACTCTGCCTTTTTCGTCGCGAACTACCTCCGTCGGTCCCCAGCCGTTGCTTCGCTTAATCCCTTCTTCGTCGCCCTCAACGATCTCGATCGTGTCCGCGGGCATTTCTTCCGCACCTTCAAGCGAGATCAGATGTACATTCGCAGTCTCGAAAAGCCTCGCGGCCGTACGTGCCGTATCAAAAGCTATCTGGCGAACGACCGACCTGGCGACGTCATAGGCAACGTTTCCACCCCCGATGACTACGATCTCGCGGCCCATATCGAGGTCTTCGCCAAGTGAGACAGCTCGAAGCAGATCGACGCCTCCGACAACGCCCGGGCCATCCTCACCAGTCAAGCCAAGGCCGCGGGATGATTTGGCACCGACCGCTATGATTACCGCCGCAAAATCCTCGCGGAGCTCGGCAAAAGCAATGTCTTCACCAACTTTTACTCCGCACCTGATCTCAACGCCGAGTGCCTCGATAACGGCAATTTCTTTTTCGATCAGTTCACGAGGCAAGCGATACGCCGGAACCCCGACCGCGAGCATTCCGGCTGCAACAGGCTCGATCTCAAAGACGACCGGCTTAAATCCCAGTAGAGCCAGGTCATGAGCGGCGGAGAGTCCCGCCGGGCCAGCTCCGATGATCGCGATCTTTTGGCTATCACCTTTTTCGATCGAACTGTTGGTCGCGGATCTTAAGAGAGCCGCCATCTCCTCAGCATCTGCGGCGACGGGCGGGATAAAATTCCTGATCGAATCCAATACTTCACTCGTCGGTCTCGCCTCCGGCCCGAAGTGATCACATGCAAATCGCTTGAGCGCACGAATTGCGATCGGCCGGTCCTGTCCGACGAACATGCCGTCGTCATTTACTTTGGGGATTTTTCCGCGGCGACAGGCGATCTCGCAAGGGGCTCCGCAGATGCGCCCGCAGATCGAGGCAAAGGGATTGGGACCACGGGCAATTAGGTATGCTTCTTCAAACCTTCCATCGGCGATTGCCCGAACATACCCGCGTGCGTCCGTATGAACGGGACACGCCACTTGGCACGAGATCAGGTTTTGATGGTAGTTCGCGTCCGGGACGTGAACATTTAGCCGCATCATAGTTTTCCTTGTCACATAATGTTTGAAACTGCTGGAATGCTATGCGGGTTGCGGTTGCCAAAATATGACTTAAGTCATATTCTGAGCAATATTTTTAGCCGCCGATCGAACTCATCGACCGCGAGGAATACTCAAATGTAGGGGAACCAATGGTATGGCCGGATGTTTTTCTTGCGACAGCAAAATGAATAAGGTCGGCGACTTCGGTTCGCGATCCGCCGCTTCTTAGCAAACGTCGTACATCATATTCTTCAGTAGAGAAAAGACACGTTCTGATATGCCCATCGGCCGTCAGGCGAATTCGCGAACAGTCGCCGCAGAAGGCATTCGTCACCGGAGCGATCAGGCCGATCTCCCCGCTTGTGCCGTCAGCAAAGCGATACCTCCACGCTGTCTCACCTCTGCGAGACTGGTTTATAAGGATTATTGGAAAGGCCGAATTTATTTTTTCCCGGATCTCGGCAGCCGAGACGAGATGTTTTCGATCCCACATATGCCCGCTATCGAGGGGCATGAATTCGATGAATCTGACGGTTAAACTGTTTCTTCTTGCAAATCGAGCAAGGTCGACGATCTCATCGTCGTTTCGGCCCCGGATGATAACAGCGTTGACCTTTATATTAGGATAACCGGCAGATCGTGCGGCCTCGATCGAGTCGAGCACGTCAGAGAGTTTGTCGGAGCCCGTAATTGAGCGAAAAGTGCCTGATTTCAGACTGTCCAGCGAGAAGGTTATCCGGTTTAGACCACTTGATCGTAGCTGGGCAGCTTTATTTGCGAAGCTACTGCCGTTAGTGATCATTGCGAGTTCTTGAAGTCCAAGGGGTTTAAGGCATGCAAGTTGAGCTATAAGTACCCCAAGGCCCTTCCTGACCATTGGTTCGCCGCCGGTCAGTCGTATCTTTTCAATACCCAAGGAGACGAACACCTCGCAGATAGAGTGTATCTCGTCGAAGGTCAGAAGATCCGGATCATTTGAGGTGCAAGGAGCGGGATCAGGATCGCAATAGAAACATCGAAAATTACAGCGATCCGTCACTGATACGCGCAGGTCCTTGATTTTTCGATTGAAGGAATCAAACAACATTTCCTGTTCTTCCGCCGCTGTTCTTAGTATGAGCCTACTTACGGTCTTGACTCTACTTGCGGTGCCGTTTGCCAATCTCCTTGGCCGAAGTTCTATTTCGGTTCTCGCTCGACAACATTAAAGGTCTCACTCTGAACGGCGAGAAAACATGATCTGCGTCATACTGCCGCAATCGGGTGAACGATATATTCAATTGGTGGTACTACACGCGGAAAAATTGTGAGCGACCAAGTTGATCCAGTAGAGGTATTCATATGCATCTCAAGTTCTTAAAGTTCGTACTTATAGCAGCAATAGCGTCCATTCTCAGCCTTACAGTCGTTGCCCAGACGCCCGGTGGCACACCGTCGGCAGATGAGATGAGTGCTCGTGTAAAGCAACTGGAAAGTGAGGTCGAAACAATGCGTCTCGAAATGGCTGAACTGAAAGCGATGCTCGGGAAGAACGCGTCAGCTAAGCCAGCCGATCCGCCGGCAAAGCCTGATACTAGGCCAGCGGATGTTGCGAAAACAGATGTAAAACAAGCTCCTCAACCGAAAAAAGATCTGGGTGTCGATGTCGGATCCGCGCGCATCACCCCATACGGGACTATCTACTTAAATGCGTTTGGCAACAGTGGCGGAACTAATAATGCGGACGTTCCGCTGTTTGCCACGCCAACGGGCAGCGGAAATGTAAGTGCAAGCGGCAGGCAAACTCGCTTGGGGGCGAAGGTCGAGGGGGCTAAGGTTGGAAACGCACGGCTCTCGGCGATTCTCGAAGCCGATTTCTTCGGTGGTTTTCCATCGGTTGGGATCGGCGAGAACTTTGGCGTTGTCAGGTTGCGACTCGCAAACGCCAGGCTCGACTGGGAGAAGACTTCTGTAACAGTTGGACAGGACTGGATGGTTTTCGCTCCCGTTAATCCGACTTCGCTCGCGGCCGCGGCGATACCGCAGATGGCCGGAGCGGGAAATAATTGGGCGCGGCTGCCTCAGATCAAAATCGAAAGAAAGATCACGCCGAACGTAACCTGGCAAGGAGCCGTACTTGCGCCGCAGACTGGCGACTTTGCGACAAACGCCGCGTTCTTTATCCAGCCGACGACGGGAGCGGCATCGCGTGTTCCATTTGTACAAAGCCGGATCGCGTTCAGCGGGAAAAATTGGCTTGGCAGCAAAAAGTCAGTAGCGATAGGATTTTCAGGACACTACGGAAGATCGCGCCTCTTTACGGGTGCGGCCAATGTTAGAAATGACATAGATACATACGGCGTTGCTGTCGACTGGAATCTTCCGTTTACAAACCGTGTTGGTCTTTCCGGTGAAGCATTTTTTGGCGAAAACCTCGGCGGCTTTCAAGCTGGTGTCTTTCAAAGTTACAACAATGATTTTGCCTTTAGCCAGGGCGTCGCTTTGACCGCCGGTGGCGTTCGTGCGATCAGGACGCGGGGCGGATGGACTCAGATCGGTTTGACTCCGCCGACACTGACCGATCGATTGACTTTTTATGTAACGATCGGAATTGACGACCCTGAGAATCGAGACCTAACCAGCGTCTCTCGACGCGACTGGCGTACCCGCAATCTGGCATTTGCCGGGGAGGCGATTTTTAAGTGGACTCCACAATTTTCGATCGGCCTTGAACTTCGTCGCTTTTACACGACTTATCTATTCAGCGGAGCTCAGCATGCAAATCACGTAAATCTCGGAGCCTCGTATTCGTTCTGATAGTAGGAGTTTATGGACGGCTTTATACTCGCCGGCGGATCAAGCACACGTATTTGTGAAAGATATTGCCGAACTAGCCGAGAGCCGGGTCCATATCCCTCGTATGATTTCACGTCAAACCCCTTATCATCTGGTACCGCCAACTCGACAAAAGAGGAAGAAATCAAACCCGGCCCCTGTTCCCGGAACGCTCGTTAGAGGCAAACGTAACTTCGGCCTTCTGGAGGTGCGTGAACTGCCAGCAATAAGAAACTGTAACTCCGAACGATGGATCGGCAGTAATAATGTTCAGATTGACGACAACTCCAAACGCAGATTCTCTTGGATCTGCGTTTTCCACGATTCGGTGACCTTGGCGGCTTCGGCAAAATACGGCCATTTTTCCACTGCCTTTCTGACCGAAGCAACGATTGACTCTGCGCGACCGCGTTTTAGGGAAACCGCTTCAGCGCATGCCTTAAAATCATTCATCGAAAACCCATCCCGTTTTCCGTTCATGGTCATCTGGTGACTCGATGTCCATACTCCAGACGGATTAAAGCTGTATGCCACATCAAACGCGGGGGCAAGAGACCATTTGCCCTCTTTGCCCATTAGAAAAGCGATATTCTTGACATGATCGTCCTGATTTCTCGCAAGGATGTTAAATGCCATCCGGCGAAACATCTGCTCAATGGCGGATGTCGGAAGCTTAAGCTGACGCATGATTAGCATGGCTTGCTCGTAACCATATGCGCCGGCATTGTTGAAATCAAAATGAGCGAGGCCGCTCAAGGACAACATGTGCAGCTTTCCGCCGTTCTCGAGACGGTCGAATCGCTTTGTCATGAAATGCCGTCTGCCGTTTTCTTCGAGTAAGCGGCATTCGCACATCTGTATTCCCGCCTCAAGTGCCATTAGATAATAGGCATACTCGATTGCTCCATAGCCCTGAGGATCGGCAAGTTCTTTGTCCCGATTTCCGGTGACTCCGTCGAACTTTAATAACCAATATTCAAATCCGTCGCCGGCTTTTCCTTGCCCAGACCTCACTTCATTGGTTTTCCGATTCCACGCGATCACCGCTTTCGCCCGGGCACCACCCGCGGAGGTTCCAACGCGAAGAATATCCCTGAGAGAATCTGGATCGTCAAAAGTAGTATCAAGATTGCTTCGTTGATTCAAAACGTCGGACGCTAGTTTGACTAAGGCGTCAACCTCGATTTTACGAGAGGCCATCTCCCTTGGGCCTTTGCTCGGGAAAAACTCGAGGGCTCCCATCCCACGTGAGCCTGTGTAGCAGAGCCTTTCAACCGCATTAAAACTGTCAGCGGATCGGCCTTGCGTTGCGAGCCAAGCATCAATGAGTGCGTTGCCAAACTTATCCGGTAGCGAATCAGCCAGCAAACCCGGCAAGCCGTGAAAGGTCACTAGTGGCAACTCCGGGAATACGTATATTGATCCAGTGAGCGGCATCACAATCGGTGAGACCTCGATGCCGCTTTTCCTGAACTCTGGTGTGTACTCAAAGACAGCCACATCGTTACGATCCTCAAGCGAAACAGCCCCGATGGTGCGTCCCCACAGCTTGACCTCAGCCAACGTTGTCATGACTCATCTCCCCAACTCCAGCCCGTCCCTTTCGAGCTTCGTAGTTCTTTCGAGGAGGCCCGTCGTCGTTTTTTCCCTTGAAGTTTCAGTTGAGCTATTGGGCTTGAAACAGGTTCTGGGAAAAGTACTTCTAAACGCTGCTGTAATCCTAATGAGCGCAGGAGCCGAATTAGGCTTGTAACTTGTACCGATTCGCCTGCCTCTAGCCGTTCAACGGTTCGCTTAGACACGCCCGCTTGCTCCGCAAGATTTGCTTGGGTGAAGTTCTGATTCAATCGAATCATTGCAACACGTTCTCCGATTTCTTTAAGTATCGCTTGATCGGTCGTGTTTGTGTCGAATCTCATAATACGTCAATTATGGCGAGTAACTATGGTAGTGTCAATGTATATCGGCAAATATGGCGAGTAAAGTGCAACGCATCTTCAGGAGTATGATATCGTCATTAATAACGAGTTAGGACCGATTTTAGAGGCAGCTCGCCAATTTCGGCGAAGTGTAGCAAATATTCGACTATCTGGTTTCTGACTGAGATTATGTGGAAACCGGATCGCCAACTGGAAGTGCCTTTTCTTTGGTGGTCAGGGCACGATGACCTCCAGATACTTGGCTAGTACCGATTCAAGCTCAAGTTCTCTTGCTGCTTTTGCAAGTTTTGCTTCCGTAGTTCTTCTTGTTGCAAGAGCTTCTCTGGCGGCCTTTATGGCTGTTCGTTCACCTACCTTTGTGATGAATTTAAGAGCCTCTAGTGCCGCCCTTTCGACTGTGACGATTCGATAGCCCTTTTCATCTATGATCTGTTTGTCGAGCCTTGTTTTTGTTCGAATCAGTCTATAACCATTTTCTCGGGTTCTTTTCTCCGGAGGGACCATCATCCATATTTCTCCCGGAACCTGCTCGGCAAGGTTGTAATGATATAGAGCTGAAAGACCACCGATTGCTGAACCGGGCCCAAACTTTGAATATGCGATCTGGAATCCTACATCTTTATCGAGCGACGTCTTCGGATGAAGGTAGATTCCACGATCAAGACGAACGAGGTCCTTTGCAGCGACAAGCCTCGATATGTCTTGCTGACTAATTCCCGCAGCCTTGCCCTGAGCCAGTGTAAATACCCCAAGTTTTTTTAACTTTAGTACCTGATCCTTACCCACCATTAAAGTATTGTGGTGCAAAGTGACATTTGTCAATGAATAATGTCGCGATGCACCAATCTGAGAAAGGTTGGCAGTTCAGATAACATCGCTCAAAAAAAGAGCGGTAGGCGAGAGGGCCAAAAGTAGTGAAAACTGGATACCAATTTATTGGTGTGTTAATAAGCCAGAATGACTTAGGAGATGGGGTTTCGTCACATTTGTTTCCCGAAAATGTCGCAAAACACTAAACAGAAAAATTAGTGTTTATTTTCGATCAGAATGTGTTATTTTGTTGTTCTCGCCAGTGTTATTTATCGACGTTCTAATTGGGGAATAATCTTGGTAAGTTGGTTGCAAGATGGTTGCACTTTTGCCGATTCACACTCTTTCATAGGTTGTTATTTATAAGCAAAAGCCTGTTTCTAACGCGTTTTGAGTTCTTTTGAGAATTTGTGATTTACCCTCAGGTTGGTTGGGGTGCGAGAGGTCGTGAGTTCAAATCTCGCCGTCCCGACCAAAACAAAGCTCCGGGTTCGATCGAGCCGGGAGCTTTTTCTTTTTGGATCGGCTATTAGGGCCGTGTTTCCGAGGCAGTTGTAATCTCTTCGGCTGGTTCAGCGAACGTTTTGGCTCGCAGTCGCGAAACGATGAATTGATCAAAAAATGTGATTGCGGCCATAAGGATAATTAGAACAACGCCGATCACAGGGTCGCTCGAGGCTCCGATGCCCGCGGAGGAATTTCGCATTTGAAAACTGATGTAGGCGAATAACAGCCCAAAATATCTAAGTACTGCAAAGACCGCGAAGAATAAGAACGTCGTCCAGACCGCCCAGGCTCGGCCCGCCCAGAGAATTGTATTTGCCAGAACCAGCAGGACAACCGTCAAAACCCACAGGGTTGTTGTCACTAATCCCGAATAATACTGAAATTCAGCAACCGCGTCTGCCGGTGAGCCTATACTCTGGAGCCAACTCCACGCGTAATAAGTCAGGAATGCCAGCACGGCGATCGAAAAGCCGAGGACTGCAAGGTAAATCTTGCTGATCATACCGGATGTTATAGCACGGAATCGATGTCAGAACCACCTGCGTTAGCGGGTGGAGTGAACATGAATGGGAATGGCCACCGCGGAGAGCCGCCCGGTTCTGGCACAAAAAACGTGCCACTGTTTCGGTAGGCCCTCAACCGTCCGAAGGCGGTTCTGACATCACTGTGGTTTGACCGTCAGATAGATGGTCGTGCCGCGGCGTGAGATGAGGAGCAGAACGGGTTTGTCGCCCGACGAACCGAGTGCCGATTGTACATCCGCGATCGAATTGACCTGTTTCTTATTGACCTCAATGATCACATCGCCGCGAGCGACGCCTTCCTCGGCAGCCGGGCCGTCGGGGTCAACTTCGGTGACGAACATGCCTTCATCGGAATCGAGTCCAAGCTGTTTAGCTATCGCGGGCGTTACAGGATCGAGGCTTAGGCCGAGTTTGCCGCTCTGGTTTTGCGGGCCGCCGTCATTTTCGTCATTGCGTCCGGGACCTACGTTTCTGGCGTTGCCGGCCTCAAATTCGTCCAACGTGGCGGTTAGCTCGATCTCCTTTCCGTCACGCATGATCGTAACTTTGATCTCCGAACCTGGCAGGGATGAGGCGACCTTGTTCCTAAGTACATTGCTGTCCTCGATCTTTTCGCCGTTGATCGCTACGATCAGGTCGTTGCGTTTTATGCCGGCCTTGTCGGCGGCCGTGCCCTTGCGAACATTGCTGACGATGACGCCGCTCCGTTGGTCGAGTTCGAGGGTCTTAGCGAGTTCCTCAGTCACATTTTGAATGTTGATCCCGAGCATTCCGCGGCGAACCTTTCCGTCCTTGATAAGCTGCTCCATCACGGATTTAGCCATATTTGACGGTATCGAGAATGCGATACCGATATTGCCGCCACCCGCTCCGCCCGAGAGGATCTGAGAATTAATACCGATGAGTTCGCCGTTGAGACTGACCAACGCTCCGCCGGAATTACCTCGATTGATCGGTGCATCTGTCTGCAAAAAATCTTCAAAACTTCCGTCGCTTAGGCCTGTTCTACGGCCCTTCGCGGAAATGATACCCGACGTGACCGACTGGCCGATGCCGAGCGGATTGCCGATGGCAAGCACGATATCGCCCACACGGACAGCATCCGAATTACCGAGCGTGAGGAAGGGAAGGTCTGTCGCCTCGATCTTAAGTACGGCGAGATCGCTGGGCTGGTCTGAGCCGACGACCTTGGCCACGTACGATTTGTTGTCGCTCATTAGCACCGTTATTTTTTGTGCACCGTCAACAACGTGGTGATTGGTCAGGATCGAACCATCGGCCGAAACGATCACGCCCGAGCCAACACCGCGTTCGATCTGCGGTCGGCGATTCTGCTGGGGAACCTGGAATTGCCGAAAGAAATCGTCCCCACCTGGAAACTGCGTTTGCGATTGAGGCTTTTCCTTGACCTCGGCCTCAATGCGAACGACCGCAGGCGATGTACGCTCGACGATGTCGGCGTAAGATGTACGCATTCCCTCAACAACGACCGGCGGTGCCGGTGCCTGAGGCTGGGCCGCGACAGGTGCGTCGCCGCCGAGGAGGTTTGTCTTGCAGCCCGAAAGGACTGAGGCCGTCAAAATAGTTCCGATCACCAAAATGCTTCTGATTCTCATTTACGTATAGCTCCAAAAAACTCAATAACGATTTTACAACTTTGTCGCTTCAAGAGTAAGTGATTATCTTACGCTTTCGCTGAGGATGTTGTTCTGTAAAAAACTTGTGGTAGCGCACTAGATCCGTGGTGTTTCGAGAATACTCCTTTGCGATCTCTTTGCGGACTTTGCGCCTTTGCGTTAAAAAATCGGATTACACGCAGAGGCCGCTAAGAACGCAAAGGGAAGCAAAATTCGGAGCATACCGACCACGAATGGACATGAAAAGAAGCCGAATGGCAGATAGGCTAAGAGATCTTTGGAGTGTCTTTTTCAAAAATGTACGCGAGCGATTTGTAAACCAGCTTTGAGCAAAGAAATGCCGGTGAATCGTAGTTCGCGAAGTAAGAATATTCAACGAGGTCCATACCCACAACTCTTTTCTTTTCAGCAAGTTTGCGTATAAGAGTTAATGTTTCATACCAACCTAATCCGCCTGGTTCCGGAGTTCCCGTTGTTGGTACTATGCTCGGGTCTAGGCCGTCGATATCGATCGTCAAATAAACGTTCTCGGTGAGGCCGTCGATTGCTCCATCGATCCAATCGGTTTTTCCTGCAATATCGCGAGCCCAGAATATCTTTGTCGGCAAGCCTTCCTTTATCGAACGAGCTTCGTCACCCGAGATCGAGCGAATACCGACCTGCACGGATGGAATCCGCATATCTTTGACAACGCGGGCCATGATCGACGCGTGCGAATGCGGCGTTCCGTCGTATGTATCGCGAAGATCGGCGTGAGCATCGATCTGCAGTACACTCAAATTATCGTATTTTTCGTTGTGAGCCTGAATTATCGGGGCTGAGATCGAATGCTCGCCGCCGAGCATACAAATGAATTTGTCGAGAGCGAGCAGCTTTTTTGTATAGCCGTAAAGGTCGGACATCATCGCTTCCGGTGTTTCGCGATGAGTGAATTCGGGTAGCGTGTGGATGCCGATCTTGTAAACCTCGGCGTCCGTCTCCTCCTCATACAGTTCCATATTCCGCGAAGCATCAACTATCGCCATCGCACCGGCACCGGTTCCAGTGCCATAGGAAACCGTGCCTTCGTAAGACACAGGAAGGATCAGAATGCGCGCCGCATCCAGCGAAGAGTATTGCTCTTCGTCGATACCGCCAAAATTCATTGGTAGGGATGTGGATTCGCTCATAATAGCGGGGAAATGGTTTTTGGCCTTTGGCTTTGGGTTTTTGAAAGAAATCAAAGACCGAAAACCAAAGACCAAAGACCGAAAGCCAAAAACCGCCGTTTACGGAACATCAATGTTCATCTCGCGGCCCGAGAAGCTAAATGTCGGGCGTTTGCGGCCTTTCATGAACTTCGCGGCGGTCTGCGAGAGAGCCGTGATGATCATCGGCAAAGCGATCGACGGATCGCAGGGAACGTATGCCGTAGTCGCACCTTTTGGCAGTCTGCCAAAGATCGATGTGTGGCTGCCGCCATACGAAGGCGTACGAATATCGAGTGGTGCCGTGTCGGTCGCGATCGAGATCGAGTATTTGTGGCCACGCGGTGTCGTTCGAGTGATGTATGACGCAAGATCGGCCATATTGAGCAAGCCATGGCTGCCCATCGTTCCGAGCGAGATGACGCCCGAATGCCGTGTTTTATGGGCGATGGTCATCATTTCCATCGTGTCCTGGGTCGTGTCAAAGGCGATCTGGATCTTCTTCTCAAATTTTGCACGAGCAATACCGATCGCGATCTCCGAACCTGCAAGATCAGGGCAAAACACCGGAATACGTGCCTTAAACGCCGATGTGAGGATGCCGTCTTCGTGTGCGATCTCGGACAATTCACGTCCAAGAAGATGCAAAAATTCACGGGTCGAATACGAGCGGGTCAGATCTAGCTGATTTATCACGCTGCCGATCCATTCGTCGGCTTCCTGATATTCTTCGCGATTTGCCATCACATCGCCGACGCGGAGGACATCCGAGGCTTCGAGTTCCTCGTCGCTCATGCTTGCGTGTGCCTGAAAATGATTGCGGCCGAGTATTTCGTGAATGTCGTGATACAGCACAGTGCCCGACATAACAATGACGTCCACAAACCGGTTCTTGATGACATAAGCCAGCAAACGCCGCATTCCCGATGTGATCAGGTTGCCGCTGCCGCACATATATATCGTCGAATTGTCATCCAACATATCGAGCCAGATACGATGCGCCTCAGCAAGCTGTTTTGCGCCAAATCCGGCTCCTTCCATTTTTTCCAAAAGGCCCGCAACTGAGCGGTCTCTGTCGATCGGCACCGGACGTGTCGGGACCGACAAAAATTTCGAAGCCTTTGTTTTCTTTTGAGCTACCATAGTTTTCCTTCTTGAATATTCGCTAAATTTTGTTGGCAGTAGGCAGTTGGCAGAAGGCAGCCTCAAGATTGCCGCCTACCGCTTACCGCCTACTGCCTACTGATTCTTTCCATTCGGAGTCAGGTACGTATAACTTTCGACCTGATCCTCGTAAAATTCTATTGCTTTGGTGCCTTCGACGTTCGTTAAACGTCCTTCCTTAATGCGTTGCAGCACCGCTCGCCTGAAAGTGTCATGCAACTGGCCCGGATCGAATCTCACCGATTGAACGGCCTCGCCGAGCGTCGCACCATAGATCACTTTCTTGATAATGTACCCGTCCTCGCCAATAAAAACGTGAGCTTCGTGGGGTACGCCAAATAGATTATGGTTATTTCCCATAACTTCCTGATAGGCTCCGACCAGCATCATCGCCAGGTAATATGGCTCATTTTTGACGAGCTTATGCAATTCCAACACCGATTTGATGTCATGCAGATCTACAAATTTATCTACAATACCGTCGGAATCGCAGGTTATATCACAAAGCGTAGCATATTCTGTGGGCTTTTTGTTGAGTTTATGTATCGGGATGATCGGAAACAGTTGTTCGAGAGCCCAATTGTCGGGCATCGATCGAAAAACCGAGAAATTAGCGAGGTATTTCGCACACATCAACTGCCTAAGCTCGTCAAATTCCTCGGCTACATATTTCTTTAGCTGAGCAAATTTGTCCGCTTCTTCGCAGATATCCCAGAACAGAACCTCGCCTTTGCCTTTTGCTTCGAGCGAGATCAGGCCGAGGTTGAACATCGTGAACAGCTCATCGCGATTCTCGAGGGCATCGTGATAATACTCACGATAATTCTTGGCGTTTATTGTCTCTCGCAGGTCGTGAAGCTCATGCACGATCTGCGGATCGTCTCGAGTGATCTTCATCTCTTCGAGATGGTTTTCGACGACCGTTTCGATCTCGTCCTGAACATTTGTAACGAGAATCGCGTGATAGGCCGAAAGATATCGGCCCGATTCCTGAATGATCGTCGGATGCGGAACATTCTCGTCATCGCAAACGGTTTTGATCACATAAATTACGTCATTTGCGAATTCGCGCGCGTTATAGTTGGCCGATGACTCGAACGAGGTTCGCGAACCGTCGTAATCAACCGCCATGCCGCCGCCAACATCAAGATATTGTATCGGAATGCCCATCTTCTCGATCTTGGCGTAGGTACGGGCCGCCTCTTTCATGGCGTTTTTGATCCGTTTGATGTCGGTGAGCTGCGAGCCGATATGGAAATGAAGAAGCCGTAGCATGTCGATACGTCCGGCCTCCTGCAAACGGCGGATCACCTCGAGGATCTCAGTCGTAGTCAGGCCGAATTTTGCCGCTTCGCCGCCGCTCTTTTCCCACTTTCCTGAGCCTTTGGAATAGAGTTTTACGCGGACTCCGACCATTGGCAGCGGAGAATCAGGTGCCTCAGTGGCGAATTTCGCAGCGATATCGAGCGTGTGGTCGAGCTCGCTCATCTTCTCGATGACAATCACCACATTTTTGCCGGCCATCGCTCCGGCAAAGGCAAGATTGATAAAGTCGCGATCCTTAAAGCCGTTGAGAACAAGTAGGCTGTCCTTTGCCTGTTCTACGCCGAGTGCGGCGTAAAGCTCAGCCTTTGAGCCGGCTTCGAGGCCAAAATTATAGCGAGTTCCTTCGCGTAGGTATTCCTCGATGACGGCTCGATTCGAGTTGACCTTCATCGGGAAGACACATAAATGCCCGCCTTTGTAGTCAAATTCCTTTATCGATTTCTTAAATGCGGTTTGGAGTTTTCGGATCTGGCCGAATAGAAGCTGCGGGAAACGCAGCAAGACGGGGGTATTGACGCCGCGCTTTCTGAGATCGTCAATTATCTCTTTGACGTCTGCCGTGAGATTCTCATTCTCGGGAGCGTGGACGATCAGGTTTCCTTTTCGGTTGACACCGAAATAGTCGGCGCCCCAATTGTCGATGCCGTACGATTCTATGCTTTGTTCAATGATTGCGCTCAATTCTTACGGCTCTCCTAATGGATTTCTCTGAGTACACGTCGCGACAAAATTTATAGCTTAATAAAAATCACGAAAAAAACAAACACCCTCGCTAAAAACAATAACTACGTCTCCCAAAGAACGCTCGATCGACTCGGTGTCGAATGGCATAACGCTTGCATAATGAAGATTTCGGGGGAACCGGCCTAAACGCTAAAACCCTGTGAATATATGAAGGACGTGACTTAGTCTAGCGCTGGATCGGCCCACAATGCCGTATCTTGTCAAAAAAGTGGTGTCAAAAAATGTCACTTTGACCGGTGCCAGACTACTCTCGAGGTGCAAAATGAAGGAAAGAAAGGAACAGGGATTTTCACTTATTGAGCTTTTGATCGTGTGCGTCGTGATCGGGATCGTTGCGAGTATTGCTGTACCGCATTTGCAAAAGGCCCTGCGTGCGGCCGAGATCGGGAATTCGTTCGCGACACTCCGCGTTGTTTCTGGCACCGAACTTAGCTATTTCTCGCAAAACAGCCGCTTCGCCAGGATCACCGAGGTCAACAATGTGATGTCTGGCAGTATCGGTACGAATTCCGGAAACGAGGTAAACCGCGGCAAGTTCGTTTTCTCAATGTCACCGGCCGCTCCGACTGATGCCGAACTCAGGGCCGGATATACGATCAACGCAACTCGCAACGTAGCCGGCGAAGGTGTCATTTATGTTTTCCAGTTGACGCAATCCGGAGAGATCCGACAGGTTTTGCCGTAACCTGCTTGTTTTTTTACAAATCTCCCTGACTCTATCCTGCCCCGATAGGTACAAACCATGAATGTCTTTGAAGACCTGATTATCGAATTAAAAGAAGAAAATCTCCTTGAAAACACGGTGATCGACGATCAACGGGAAATGAGCGCAGATGATTTTGCGCTCGATATCACCGATATGCCGGATAGAGCGCCGACATTTACCTCCGAAGATCGGATCGAAGTCGAGACGGCGAATGAGCGTGTTGCTACCGAAGAACCAGCCACCGAACCTGTTCAGGCCGCAGCCCCGATCGTTGAGACCGCAGCCCTCCCCGAACAGACGCAACCGCAAGATCGGCCACAGAATCAGCGTCAGCGCAACAACAAGGAGTTCTTCAAAAAGCGTGCGATAAACGAGGTTTCGAGCCTGCAGATGGTCGAGCATGTACTTACCGGCGTCGAACGGGAATACATGAAGATGATGCCTAAGATCTATGATGATTTTAAGGCAAAAAAGGCACTGAACACGTTTCTTCAGATATCGGATACCGTAAATTCCGAGGGCCATGCCGAAGCCGAATTCGAGCTGTTATCCGAGACCGAGGCATGGTGCAGTGCGTTAGCTGAGCGCGATAAGAATGTACCGGTTTCGAGCCTGCGCCAATATTGTGACAACTCAAAACCAGCTCTCAGTTCGCAGGCGATCCTTGCCATTGCACGCTTTTACCGCAACCTGCCGTATAGCGAAGCGGTAAGGGCGAAGTTTGATTTTGTGGTAACCCGCCTGTTTTCGCGGGCCAATGAGAACGATAAACGCGTCTGTCTGTTCAACCGTGAGGAGACGCTCAATCACATCAAGACGCTTTACGCCGAATGGTCGAGCATTCCGCTCTACAGCGCAGAAGATGACGATTCGAGCGTCGTTCTCGGTGCGTTGAGCTTCGAAGACCTGGCCGTCGAGGCCGAAAATGCGTCCTCCTTTGACCAGCTCATCAAGACCGATTTCTTTGGCCGGCTCAGGACATTTAAGGAGAGCCTTAACGAGACATTTTTCGCACCGATCGTGACCGCAGCTGCCATCGAGGCAAATGTGCGCATCGGCAATGCCTACATCGCTCTGATAGCACGCGAGAGGCAGCGTATGGATGCGGACAGCATCCAGACAAGATACGCCAGTCTCGACAGCCAGCGTGTCTCGGACGCTACAGCGCAGACGCTGGATTTTTCGGATATTCTGCGCTCGTCGCCGGCACCTCTCAATGAGGAATTTGTTGCGGCTCCCACGCACGTTCAGGAACAATTCGAAGAAGAGCCGGAAATTGAAGAGACGGTCGATGCCGAGCCTCCGGTCAAAAAGGCCCCGAGCGAATTCTTGCAGCGAATTCGTGCGAACATGTTCTCGGTCAATCGGTGGGTGATAGTCTTTACGGTGTTAATGCTTGCCGGAACCGGCGGCCTGGTCCTTTGGTCAAACTACCTCTCGGAAATACCGGTAAAGACCGATGGTGTTGCAGATGTCACATTTGAAAATCCGCAGGTGCAGGAATACGTAGAGAAAGCAAAGATCAGCAATTCGATGCTCTACGTTCAACTAAAGAAAACCTGGGCCGTATTGCCAAAAGAAAAGCGCGAGGATGTGCTGGCCAAGATGTATCAGGCCGGTGCCGATAAGGGCTATCGCGAAGTCAATCTGATCAGCGTCGAAGGCAAGATGATCGGCTACGCCTCGGCGACGCGGCTCGACATCGTAATGCCGTAATTATTTTCCGGCGAGCGAAGCGGCCTTTGCTTCGTCGACGGACGCGAGAGAATCTTTCTTCTGTGCGCGATATGCCGCTGCACGAGCCTTGTAAAATTCAGCAACCTTTCCGTCGATCTGTATCGCCTGTGTCAGGTCGAGGATCGCACCGTTAAAATTCTTTAGTTCTGTCTTGAGCTTGCCGCGATTTGCGAGGGCACGGGCGTGTTTTGGATTTAGCTCGATCACACGCGAAAGGTCGTCGAGAGCTCCCTGCAGATCGCCCTCGTCGCGCCGGGCAGTACCGCGGTTGTAAAATGCCGAGGCATTCTCGGGTTCGTAATCTATCGCCCGCGAATAATCCATGATCGCGCCGTCAATATCCTTAAGCCGCATCTTTACGACACCACGATTCACATAAAGCGTCGCACGCGCCGGAGCGATCTTTATCGCCGCCGTAAAATCAGCCAGAGCACCCGCGAGGTCGCCCTTATTCTTACGTGCATTGCCGCGATTGTTGTAAGAATCGGTATCGTTCGGATCGATCTCGATCGCCTTAGTATAATCCGCGATCGCCCCCGCGAGATCGCCGCTCTTCTGCCGCAATACCCCACGCTCAAAAAACTCATCCGCCGTCGCCTGCCCAAACGCAGCAACCCCCGACAACAGCAAGATCCCAACCAACAACACCTGCGACATTCTCATCCCGAACCTCCGAAAACTCTGGTTCCGTAATAAACACCGATTGACGCTGTGGTTTCAGGAGATTTTGGTGCCCAGAGTCTGCGGAGCAGTCGGCGTAATGGTAGCCCCATGTGGAGCGAGAGCGGCACGTCGAGACCAAAACCGTCGGAGACGGTGAAATATTTGTAGCCCACATCGCAAGATGTGGGGAGCATCGCCATAAATTACAGGAACCGTCGAAGAGGGTGACATTGTGCCGCATATTTCAAACGCTCGGGCCGGAGTTCAGAGTGTGCAGAGCACCAGTCAATCCGCTGCGCTGCACGTGTAGCTCTAGCTATGCGCGCATGTGCCACACGCTTGGGCTTTACCTCAGACGTAAGAGTTCCCGGCAACAATTTACCCGTCCGCGCGTCTAAAAAGACTTGAGATGGATCGCAAGGATTTTCGTCGAGGCGGATCAATTCTCGCGGCGCTCCTCTATCATCTCGATCCAAAGGTCTAAGGTTTGGTCTTCGCGGCGTTCATTCTTGACGTAAACTCGAAATTCGTCCAAATACCGTTGCCTCAGTATGTCGAGATCCAGGGGGACGGTTTCGGCAAGGTGCTGGACATCCTGACGGTCAATAGATGTGTTTCGTTCGAGCTTTGTTAGAACAATATCGTACGGATCGAGGGCCCATAGCCGTAGTTTATCAAGGGTGCCCGGAAACATTTCCACCAGACGCTCTTCGTAGTCTTCCGGTGTCGGGGCGACGCCAACAGGGTCGAGATATACACCGAAGCGGCCGGCGAGATCTGACCGCTCGCCTGCAAACTCTATGAGATCATCGGTGCGGCCGACCAGAGTCAGGAAATCGATATCCGAGGTTTCCCGCTTGTATCCGTAAAGGAACTTGACGACAAATCCACCTAGGCAGTGAAGGTGAGTCTCGTCAATGATAAATGCGTCGACCTCGGATAGAAAGGAGCACCACGGTTCTGGAATTGCCGCTTTAGACATATCTCAGGTTATCCGGCGAAAGATCGGTAAACAGGTGCCACTCTCTTGCCAACCGGGGACGATGGGTTCGCAGCCATTTTCGTTCAGCATTCGTCATCGCCTCATTGCACAACGTATCCTCGCGCTCTAATTTGGATCGCTCGAGTTCAGTTTCCCATTTTGATAGTTTATTTACTGTCTCACGATCATTTTTGAATTCCGCAACCCTTCTTGCTACGTCCGTCACAAAACCCAGCCGATTTTGTAAAAGGTGGGCTCTTGCCGTCTTTACGAGACTTCTCCACTCCATATCGGGGAATTGGAGAACCAACCAGGGAAGTGCTTCGACAAGTCGTGCATCCCGTTTATCGGACTTGAGCGCTGACAGGAGAACGTCTGCCGGATTCTTTGGCTGTGACGACTTCCAATGCGAAAATCCTTTGTATCCCAGTGCAGCAAGGTCAGCCGTGAGCTGGTCATCAGACACGTTACTGACCTTAAGGTCCGTTACCTTAGCCGGCAGTTGAGTGGGTCGAACGTGCATCTTCATAACAAGCTTCTTTTTCAGCTTTTCGGTAAGGCGCCGCTTGTCACTCTCGAGTAGAGAAAGATAGGTTTGCGAAACTCCCAGGACCCGCGCCGCTCCTTCTTGTGTCAGTCGACTATCCTTCCGATATTCCTTTAGTTCTCGACCGGTCATATTTCCCTCAGGTATAATATTACAATCTTGTAATAATATTACGCGTAATTCACTAATTGTCAAGCACTTAATTATCATAGTTGACGTTGCGGAGTTTAGTTACACTATTCTCCGCAACCGTGCGGAGAATATATCTTGCGTTTTGCGGAGAATGGGAGGTATAATCTCCGCAAGGATGCGGAGAATATGACGTATATCTACGAGCAAAAAGATTGGCCCAGGTTTCGATGGCAGGATGAGGTGTTGGTGGCGAGTCTCGCAGAGGTTCGGCATCGGCAGGGGCGATTGATCGGGCGGATGGAGGCTCTTGGGTTTCGGCTTCGAGAGGAATCTGTGCTCGATACCCTTACCGAGGATGTACTGAAATCAAGCGAGATAGAGGGTGAGCATCTGGACAGGGATCAGGTCCGCTCGTCTATCGCCCGCAGACTCGGAATGGACATTGCCGGTATGGTGCCCGCCGACCGCGACGTTGAGGGTGTGGTGGAAATGATGCTCGACGCAACACAGAATTATTCCGAGGCGTTGACCGTCGAACGGCTGTTTGCCTGGCATGCTGCTCTCTTTCCAACGGGACGCAGCGGTATGGCAAAGATCACCGTGGGCAACTGGCGTGATGACGCATCCGGCCCTATGCAGGTTGTTTCCGGCCCGGTCGGTCGCGAGCGTGTGCATTATCGTGCTCCTGCCGCCAAGGGCGTTGCTCGCGAAATGGACTCGTTCCTAAAATGGTTTGATGGTGAGAAGGCCATCGACGGAGTCCTCGCCGCCGGCATTGCCCACCTGTGGTTTGTGACCATACACCCTTTTGATGATGGAAATGGCCGCATGGCTCGTGCGATTGCCGATCTGATGCTGGCCCGTTCGGAGGGCAGCCCTCAGCGGTTTTACAGTATGTCTTCGCGGATCAGGACGGAGCGAGAGTCATATTACGAAATGCTCGAGGCGACGCAAAAGAGAGGTCTGGACATCACCGAATGGCTGCAATGGTTCCTTGCCTGTCTGGGTGGAGCATTCGATCAAGCGGAGGAAACCTTGTGCTCGGTCCTCGCCAAGGCGCGTTTCTGGGAAACCATAAATGACATCGAGCTTAACGAGCGTCAGCGGCGCGTCCTCAACCGACTGCTCGACGGTTTTGAGGGAAAACTTACTTCGAGCAAATGGGCGAAGCTTGCCAAATGTTCTCAAGATACGGCCGCTCGAGATATTGAGGATCTGTTGGTCAAAGGTATCCTGATCCGCGGCACCGCAGGCGGACGCAGCACGAGCTATGAACTTGCGACGTTTTGATCTAAGCCTCTTTGGCATCGAGGCCCGCCGGTCGAGGAGGACATGACAGGATAACTGATAGTTGACAGTGGATGGTGGATAGTGCAAAGCCGAAAAGGCCTCGTTCTGGTTGGTTACGGCATCGAAGGGGAAATGACCGTAGTTGGTCGTCGGTGGTCAGTTGTCAGCAGAGTGAGATATGAGAAGACTTGTTGCTCGGAAACTTTCGTATCGTGTTTTGGCCGTTGTGTGTTTTGCTCTTGGGGCGGGATGGCATTTTTGGTGTTCGCAAAAAGAGCCGGAGGATCAGGGCCGGATATTGGTCCAGCCGTTACCGACGCCTAAGACGCTGCTTGAGGTTCGGCAGGTAATATCCTGGGGTGCGTATGGCGGTCATATTAGGACATGTGGTGCTTACTTCCACAGCGACGATAATCCTGTACTGACGCAGGTCGCACGTATGCGGGAAAAGGCCTGCATGCTCGAAAGCGAGGAGGCACGAAAATTCGTTCTGGAGAAATGGCAAAAAAAGGAGAGAGCTTACCTGGAGATCAACTATCCGTGTCCTGATTGCCGTGTCGTGAACGATGTACTCATCGAGCAAAATACAACCGGTGAGTGGCAAATAACGATCTGGCCCGAACCGGATGAGCAGAATCCTAGAACACTCAAGGAGTCAGTCGCAGTAACGCTAAAACGTCGCCGGGCCACTGAGTATGACTTTGAAAAGCATGTTGTGGGTGAATTAATTCTCGTATTCGAAAACGCCGTGGGTAATGAGATCCTGACGCTGTAGGATTAACGCTCCATTCTGTTTTTCACGCCATTCATGTTTACTTCCCGGGTTTTGGGACCTCTCTTACCCTGAGTTCCTGGATCAGCGGTGGGTTTTCGGGGCTGAGCGTGAAATATACAAGAATATTCGCATTCTCGCCTTCGATGGTAAAGCTACCGCGGAGCTGGTTTTCGGGGATCATTTCGCCTACTTTCACGATCTTGCCGGCCTTGGCCCAGAGGGCGGCGTAGTCTTTTTTGAGCAAGTCGATCGGGTAATCGGGGAAGAAGTTCTCGGCGAAGATACCGCTCTTTTCGGCGTTTTTCCATGCCGGGATCACGTTTAGCAGCTCGGCTTTTCGTTTGGCGAGAATGTCTGAGACGGGAAGCTGGCGCGGTTTGAGGTTGGCCTCGCGGATCAGCAGGTCGAGGACCTGGAGGTTAACGCCGCCGAGGCTCGCGTAGGTGACGTTGCCAAATGCAACGACGCCGATGCCGTATTCGGGCATGATCCGCCACTGGCTGCCAAAGCCGGGAAGCCCGCCGCTGTGGCCGAGGTAGACGCGCGATTCGCAATCGCGCAGCCAGCCGAGGCCGTAACTGTACGCTCCCGCCGTCGCACAAACTCTGCCGCCGGGATAAGTGAAATTCGGCGCGAGATTATTGAAACGCCACGGGTGATGCATCTCACGGACCGAAGCACGGTTTACCGGCCCGGTCTCGGCCGCGTTAGACGGCGGCCACGCGGAGAGGTGAAACGCCATGTATTTGCTGAATTCGTCGATTGACGAGATCATGCTGCCCATCGCTCCCCACGAACCGTCCGGCGTGTCGTGCAGCAGCGTTTCCTCGTTCCAACGCTCACGCTGCCATCGGTAACCGTGGGCGAGTTTGTCGGGAGCGACATTTGCGTATTCCCATTCAGACGTCGTCATGCCGAGCGGACGCCAGATGTTTTCGCGGATGTATCGCTGATAGGGCATGCCCGAGACTTTTGTGATGATGCGGCCCAAGAGGGCGAAGCCGAGATTGGCGTATTCGTACGCGATCCCCGGCGGATTTGAGAACGACACCTGCCCATTGAGCAGTGCGGCGAGCTCCTTATCAGTGTCGGCAAGCTGGCGGTCGCCCCACGGGTTGTCCTCGGGAAAACCGGCTCCGTGAGTGAGCAGTTGGCGGATCGTGATCGGCGTGGAATCGGCGGTCGGGTATTTCTGCTTTTTCAGCTCGGGCACATAGAGGTATGCCGGATCGTCGAGCTTGAGCTTGCCGTCGTCACGCAATTTGAGGATCGCCATCGCGGTAAAGCTCTTGCTCATCGACGCGATCCGAAACAGCGACTGCGACGTGACCGGCGTCTTTTTATCGATGTCCGTGTAGCCGTCATTGCCCGCGAAAACGAGCTTGCCATCGACCACCACGCCAAATGCGATGCCGGGGAAATGATTCCTGGCCGCGTGGTCCTTGTAGATCTTTTCGATCGCGGGGAACGCCTGTTTTATCTTCTCGAGCCTCGCCGGATCGCTAAACACGGCCGGTCTGTAAGTCGGGTCAAACGCAACCTGGCCGAGGGCAGATAGACACAGGGCAAGAACAAGGATCGCGATCTGGATGGTTTTCATGTGGTTCGCTCCGAAAAAGGTTCCCTCACAAAATATCAGAGGTCAAGCCAAACATGAAGCGTGCCTTCGATGGATTAGCGTGTTTTGATTTTGTGGACACTGGCGTCCTTTGCGTGAAACCCGCTTTTTTAACGCAAAGATCGCAAAGTACCGCAAAGAAGCGCCAAGTCGTTTATTGAAACAACCCCACGATCAGGGCGCCTCTCCGTTTTGGACGATGGTCTAAACTCTGGGTGTTTTTGCTTTGCTTGTCCTTTGCGTCCTTGGCGTCCTTTGCGTGAAACCCGCTTTTTTAACGCAAAGATCGCAAAGTACCGCAAAGAAGCGCCAAGTCGTTTATTGAAACAACCCCACGATCAGGGAGCCTCTCCGCTTTGGGCGATGGTCTGAACTCAGGGTGTTTTTGCTTTGCTTGTCCTTTGCGTCCTTAGCGATCTTTGCGTGAAACCCGCTTTTTTACGCAAATCCCGCCAAGATCGCAAAGAAACGCCAAATCGTTTATTGAAACAACCACACGATCAGGGAGCCTCTCCGCTTTGGGCGATGGTCTAAACTCTGGGTGTTTTTGCTTTGCTTGTCCTTTGCGTCCTTGGCGATCTTTGCGTGAAACCCGCTTTTTTAACGCAAAGATCGCAAAGTACCGCAAAGAAGCGCCAAGTCGTTTATTGAAACAACCCCACGATCAGGGAGCCTCTCCGCTTTGCGTAAAAAGCATAGAAAAATCTTGATTTTTACGGCACAATGTGCTATCCTTGCAACGGATAACGGCTGACTGTACGACACGTGTGTTACATTTTTTTAAAAATGCCGTGTTTTATTGATAATAATGATCGTAACTATTGAAAACACTAGAGTTATTTGTCCCAGCATAGGCGTGGGACAGTTTGGGACGGCACGCTAAAGGCCCCGTATTTACTGCATGGCTTGTCCCAGGCACTTCGTGGGACAGCAGGGACAAGGAACGAAGTGAAAAGTTAACAGTGAAAATGCGAAAGAGTGAGAAAGCGGCAGCGGGCAGGTGCCGCGTGAAACTTTTTGCTGCTTGTTATTGTATAATCACAAAAACTCACTGCCCGAAAGAGGGAGATCTAATAACACATTGCAGAATGGCCCGGTCATTTTGCCGATAACAAACTATGAAAAAATCGATAACGATACGTTTTGCAGTAGCGATGCTGCTTGTTCAGTCATTTGTGCTGCCAAATGTCCTGCTGGCGCAAGGCTCACAGGCGGATATTAACGCTGCCATTCGCAAAGAGGGAATGGACAATTCGAAAATAATGAACACAATGCATTATTTTACGGATCTTTACGGGCCGCGTTTGACAGGTTCGCCGAACCACGTCAACGCCGCGAAATGGGCGGCACGCGAGATGACCTCGTGGGGTTTTGATTTTGCGGGGCTCGAGCCATGGGAATTCGGGCATCCGGGCTGGGTCAACGAACGTAACACCGGTGTTATGCTCTCGCCGGTAGCGGACACGCTGACGTTTGAGGTATTGGCGTGGACGCCTTCGACCAAGGGAGCCGTAACGGCAGACGTCGTGAACATGGTGATCCCGCAGTTCCCGGCGGCTGAGAATCCGCGTGTGATGCAAAACGCGACGCAGGAGGAATTGACCGCATACTTTAACAAGATAAAAGGTGATGTCGCGGGCAAGATCGTTCTCATGGGAAACCCCACATTTGTCGATCAGTCGACCGCACAGGCTGCGAAACGCGTTCCGGATAACGTGATGCAATGCCGTATGGATCCGACCAAGACGCCGGCTGATTGTGCCGCTCTTGGCGGCGGGCCAGGTGGACCGGGCGGTCCGGGTGGTCCGGGCGGCCCGGGTGGTGCCGGAAGGATCACGCCACGGCCGAACGCGCTGACGGCTTTGGAGATCCGGGATCAGGTCGACAAATTCCTCGTGGATAATAAGGTCAAGGTCAGGATAAATGAGTCACAACTCGACCGTGGGCTGGTTCGTGCATTCAATAACCAGACATTTGATATTACCAAGGTCGTACCGACCGTAGTCTTGCGTACCGAGGATTTTGGCCGCATTCACCGGCTTCTTAAACGCGGTACTCCGGTCAAGTTGGAATTTGACCTTCGCAGCCGCATCGTACCAGATGGCGTCACAAGCTACAACGTCGTCGGCGAGATCTGGGGCTCGGACAAAAAGGACGAGGTCATTATGCTCGGCGGACACCTCGATTCGTGGCACTCGGCCACAGGTGCGACCGACAATGCTATCGGTTGCGCGACGATGATGGAAGCAGCTCGCATTCTCAAGGCGATCGGTGTCAAACCTCGGCGCACCATCCGCGTAGCGTGCTGGGGCGGTGAGGAACAGGGACTTCTCGGTTCGAAGGCATACGTTGCATCGCATTTTGGTACCTTTGAGAATCCAAAGCCCGAATACAGTAAGTTTGGCGGATATTTCAATATCGACAGCGGCACGGGACGAGCCCGCGGCCTGACCGTTTTTGGCCCGTCTGAGACCGCAACGGTGCTTCGCGAAGCCCTCGCGTCATTTGCGGACCTCGGTTTTGCGGGTGTTTCGACGACCCGGAGCAGAAATACAGGCGGCACTGACAGCACGTCGTTCAACTGGGCCGGCCTGCCGGGGATCGGAACGGCACAGGATCCGATCGAGTATTTCGCCGGTACGTGGCATACGAATATCGATACCTACGAACGCATCATCGAGAGCGATGTAAAGACCTCGGCGATCATCTTTGCTGCAGGTGTTTACGCCTTGGCGATGCGAGACGAGTTGCTGCCGCGATTCAAGGCCGCCGATATGCCGCCGCCGCCGGCAACCCCGACGCCGAGTCCGTCACCAACGCCGAGGCCGTAGTCGAATTAACCCGGATCGGATTCGTGACCGAGTCGCTGCGGCATGTTAGATCAAACTGTATGGGAGGCTCGATATGAAAACGAACAGCTTGGTTGTACTGAATCATGCACTGTTGGCTTTGGCGCTGGTGCTTTCGCTCACGTGCAGTGTTACTGCACAAGCCGATAAATACAAGCCCGGTGAAAAGATCGAATACAAAGACACCAGTGTTTACCCGCCAAAATGGGAGCAAGGGGTTTACGTTAAGGCGACGTCCGATGAGAGCCAGCCGATCATTCGGCAGAAACCAAGTCAGTTCTTTCCAGAAGGTTTTGAGAGGGCCACAAGCTGGGAGAATATTCGTCCGCTCGGCCAGCAACCCGCAGATCCGGTAAAACCAAAGGACGATCCAAACAAACCGATCGGCCTGCCACCAAATCCGGCTGACGGCAAGGGTTGTGCTGCTGTACTCACCGAGAACGACATCGTTGCGTACCTCGAAAAGAATCTCGGCGATGACCCATTCAAAGATTCGCGGAAGAAGGAACAGGTCGAGAAAGATCTGGCTAAGATGATCCGCGATTGTGGGTTGAGCTTTCGATACAAAGGATTCGGTTCACCCTTTTATAAGCGGATAGAGAAATTCAGGCTCTTGACGACTGCGACCTACCGTTTGAGTCGAAACTTTCAGAAGCCCGTCGATCAGGCATGGTATCTGGGAACATGGCGGACGGGAAATCAATCGACGTATGGTTGGGTGATCGATTCGAGATCGGGCACGTTGACTATAAATGGCAACGGCACATACACCTGGAAGGTCGGCGGCAGCGATCCGCCATCGAAGGTGATACGAGGGAATTGGCGTGCGGCAACGGACGCCGAAATGGCTGTTTCGTGGCAAGGCGGAGCCGGAATAGTTCTGTTGAATTCATACGGAGGGTTTGACCGGTTGGTCCGCGAGGATGACGAATCCACACTGCCCGGAAAGTGGATCGACATCGCCGATCTGGGAACGCGCGGCGCACGGCATTACGGGGTTCGAAACTAGCGGCTAGTCTGATCGCGAAGGACAGATATTTGCCAACACACAGACGGAGCATTTAGGCTTTCGCGCGTCGCACACCGCCCGGCCGTGAGAGATCATCCAGTGCGGGAACATCACCCAATGTTTCTCGGGAATCAGCTCGGCGAGATCGCGTTCGATCTTTTCAGGAGTGTTGTTGTCGGTCAGGCCGAGCCGCTGCGACAGCCTTGAGATGTGTGTATCGACGACGACGCCCGACGCTATGCCGAAAGCGTTTCCAAGCACGACATTCGCGGTCTTTCTGGCAACGCCTCCGAGGGTGAGCAGCTCGTCCATCGTGCGCGGAACTTCACCGTTGAAAATCTCAATAATCCTCTTGCAAGCTGCCTGGATGTTCTTTGCTTTGTTCCTAAAGAAGCCCGTCGAGTGAATGTCCTTCTCCAGTTCCTGCTGCGAAATGGCGAGAAAATCGGCAGGTCCGCGATACTTTCGAAAGAGGTGTGAGGTTACGATATTCACCCGCGCGTCGGTGCATTGGGCTGACAAGATCGTCGCGATGAGCAGTTCGAATGCGTTGGCATAGTTCAAGGCGCAGTGAGCGTCCGGATACTCTTTTCTCAGCCGTTTGATGATTTCAGCAGCGTGTTTCTTTTTGTCGAGCGTCATTGTTGAATACCAATTGTTAATTGTAAATTGTTAATTGTAAATTGCTTATCACTAAAGATGAACGTTCCATTATTAGACCTAAAAGAGCAGAACGACGTATTGCGGCCAGAGATCGAGGCGGCACTGGGCCGCGTTCTCGATTCAAACGGGTTTATTCTCGGCGGGGAAGTTGCTGCTCTCGAAAGCGAGCTCGCAGCGTATTGCGGCACAAAATACGCAATCGGCTGTGCGTCAGGAAGCGATGCGATCTTGCTGGCGTTGATGGCTGTCGATGTTGGCCCCGGCGATGAGGTTATCACGACGCCGTACAGCTTCTTTGCAACTGTCAGCGCCATCACACGGCTCGGAGCAACGCCCGTGTTCGTCGATATTGATCCTGTCACTTATAACATCGACATAGCTCAGGTCGAAGCGGCTATCACACCGAAAACCAAGGCGATCGAGCCGGTCCATCTTTATGGCCAATGCACGGACATGGCGGCGTTGAATGCGATCGCTGAAAAACACGGCGTCGCGGTCGTTGAGGATGCGGCTCAGGCGATCGGTGCTGAGGAAAATGGAGTGCAGGCCGGGGCGATGAGTGCGATCGGTTGTTTCAGCTTTTATCCGTCAAAGAATCTTGGTGGGATGGGCGATGGCGGGTTTATGACGACGAATGACGACGGCCTTGCGAAGAAGCTGCTGGCGCTCCGGGTACACGGCTCTGAGGTCAAGTATTACCACAAGTACGTCGGGCTTAATTCGCGGCTTGATGGCTTTCAGGGCGCGGTATTGCGCGTAAAATTGCCCTATCTCAACGACTGGACAGACCGACGCAGAGCGAATGCAGCAAACTATCGGCAGCTATTTACAGACGCCGGATTGACCGAGCAAATCGGCTTGCCTGTCGAACGCGACAACACCAAACATATCTATAATCAATATGTTGTTCGCGTTCCGGGCCGCCGCGATGAATTGCGGGAACATCTGACAGACAAGGGCGTCGGTACAGATATTTACTATCCCGTTCCGTTGCATCTTCAGGAGTGTTTTGCGTATCTTGGCTACAAGGGCGGCGATATGCCGGAATCTGAAAGGGCTGCGGCTGAAACGTTGGCATTGCCGATCTATCCGGAATTACGGCCGGAGCAGCAAGCTTACGTAGTCGACATGATCGCAGAATTTTTCCGATAGATACCGACAGATAATGAGCGACCTCACCGCGATCAATTCAAAAGGAACGATTCCGCGTATCGCTATCGCTAGCGTGATCCTTGCCGTCATACTCCTTGGTTGGTTTTCGGTAAGGTGGCAGATCGGGAATCTGATCGCAACACTCACCCCGGCCACCGATCCAAATGCAGAGCAAATAGCGCTCGCAGCAACCGGTCTTGCGCCGGGCGATCCGGCGACCGCGCGGCTTGCGGCATCTGCCAACGATGACTCGACCGAGTCGATCAGACTCTTTGAACAGGTCGTCCGAATGGCTCCGAATGACTTCCGCTCGCGTGTCGATCTGGCACGCTCATTCGAACAGGACGGGCAGACCGAGCCTGCTGAGATCGAATTCAGGCGGGCCGTCGATCTTGCACCTGAGTACGCCGCTCCGCGATGGCACTTAGGAAATTTCTTTCTTCGTAACGAACGCGAAACCGAAGCGTTGGCAGAACTCAAAAAGGCCGCCTCCCATAACCAAACATACCGCGACCAGGTCTTCTCGCTGATGTGGGATTATTTTGATAAAGATGCCCGGCGAATCGAGGAAATGGTCGATAATCCCGCCGCTCGGGCCCATCTTTCCTTCTTTCTGGCAGCCCGTGGTGTGGCCGATGCTTCACTACGCAACTGGGACCAGCTAAGCGAAGCGGACAAGGCTCGATATGCATATCGTGCGATCTCGATCGCAGACGGCCTTTATGACAAACGGCACTTTCACGAAGCGCTCAGCTTTGCCAAACAACTGGGTAACGCGACTGATTCAATGCCGGAGGCGATCGCAAATCCATCATTTGAGTCGGCGATCGGCGAGGCCGAACGATCACGATTTGGCTGGCAGATCTTTCGGACTGAACCTAAGGTCGAGATCACCACCGACGGCAAAGTACAGCATTCCGGTTCGCGAAGCTTGCGGGCAACATTTCGCTCATTCTCTAAGCCGCAGCTTACTAATGTTTATCAAACGGTCGTCGTTGATCCTGGACAACGATATAGCCTCACCTTTTGGGTCCGAACCGATGAGCTAAAATCGCTCGGGCCACCGATGCTCGAGATCCTGAATGGCGTTGACGATAAGACGCTCGTCCGATCACAGCCATTTGCAGCGGGCACGTCGGACTGGCAACAGATAACACTCGACTTTCGCGCGCCCGAGAATTGCAAAGGAATAATTATCAGAACTATCAGAGGTTACTGCGGCGAGGAATGCCCGATCACTGGGTCGTTCTGGTATGACGACTTCGAATTAAAGAAGCTCTAGGCGAAAAAGGCATGACGATCTGGAACAAAATTGCCTTCACTCTGATCTCAGTGATCGTTACCTTTACGACGCTGGCGTATGGAGCCGTGCACCAGCCGATAATCGCGCTGTTTTATATCCTCACCATATTGTCGTTAATGGCGTGGGCGGCGGATAGCTTTTCGAGCAGCACGTTGCGATTTAGCCGCAGCCGGCTGCAGATCCCTCTTTTGCTGCTAAGCATTTATTCGTTCGTCCAGATCATTCCTTTTGGTTCGTATGCCGACGCGGCAGGAATTGCCGGAATTCCGCGAACGATCTCGGTCGATCCGTTTTCGACGCAGGTGACGGCGGTCCACATGTTGCTGCTAAGCGTATTCTTCGCAGTCGCACTTTACTGCCTCGACAGTGCGGCAAGGCTGCGTCGTATTGTGACCATTCTCACCGGTTTCGGCTTTCTTTACGCATTCTACGCGATCCTGCAATCGGTTTTGAGCCCGGATAAGATCTTTGGAATTTACGACCCTCAGACCGCGACTCCGTTTGGGTCGTTCGTAAACCGCCATAACTTCGCCGCGGTGATCGAAATGCTGATCGCATTGCCGATCGGTATGCTGCTTACCGGCTCGGTGCGTCCTGACAAACGTCTCCTGTATATCGTCGCGGTCGCATTGATGGGCAGTTCCTTGCTGCTTAGCGGATCGCGTGGCGGCTTGGTCGCACTCATTGCAGAGATCTTATTAGCCATTATTATCACGACTCGCTCACACGGGCGTAAGAATCTGGCCTTAAAGGTGGCGCTTTCGCTGATGCTAGTCGTCTCGGCGGTCGGAGGTGCCATCTTTGTCGGCGGTGATACCTCGCTGACCAGATTTGCTGACACGGCAGCCTCGGAGGATATTTCTTCGAGCCGAACTCAGATCTGGTCGGTTACTCTAAAAGTCATCTCAGAGCATCTGCCTTTCGGAGCAGGCGTCGGGGCATTTCCGCAGGCGTACACAAAATTCGACACAGCAAGCGGTTACGAACGTGTCGAACAGGCCCACAATGACTATCTGCAGGTACTTGCCGACGCGGGCGTTGCGGGATTAGTTATCGGTGCCCTGTTTTTATTCTGGTTCTTCCAGGAGGGCATGCGAAATTCAAAGAGCGAGAATAAATTTCGACGCGGGATCGCGGTCGGGGCGTTTGCCGGATGCTTTGGGATACTGATCCATAGTGCCTTCGATTTTGTGTTGCATATCACTGCGATCTCAGTGATGTTTTTGACAATGATGGCAATTCTGGTCGCCAGCGGCCGGACATATGATGACGACATCACCGATTTTGAAGACGGCTCAAACAAACGTCGTCGTAAAAAAGCTAGCGTGACACCTATCACCGAAAAGGGCTAGCCAGCATCGGTCGTCGACGGCCGCAGGAAGATCCTCCTGATGATCCACCAGATCACGCCATGCGAAACGTAAACGGCTGCGATCGCGAGCAGAGCGTATCTCGAATAGAACCAAACGCCCATTGCGATTCCGGCTAAAAGCAGAACCGTGTAAATCCCCTGCCTTCCGCTGCCGCTCGATTTCATGCTGGTGTGCCGGATCGTACTGATCATCAGGATCGAAAGTACAACGACAAGAGCCATCAACGCGTAGCCGTAATAAGGCGATGCGCTTTCGCCATAAACACTCAATGGGGCTGGCGCAAAATGTACGAGAGCAGCCAACAGGCCACCAGCTGGCGGGATCGGCAGCCCCACGAATGCCTTTTTATCGACCTTGGTTGCCCCTTCGACGAGCTTTACGGGCCGGGTCGCCTGGAGGTTAAACCGGGCGAGCCGGAACGCCCCGCACATGAGGTACGCAAACAGGAGAAACACGCCGAGATTGTGCCCGGGGCTATTCTCGGCAAAGGTCGGAGCGATCGCCCACGCGTAAACTAACGCCGTCGGTGCGATGCCGAATGTCAACACATCGGCCAGTGAATCAAACTGTACGCCGATCTCGGTCGCAGTCCGAGTGGCTCTCGCGATCCGCCCGTCGATCGTGTCAAACAAGATCGCCAATCCGATCGCCAGGCCAGCGGAGTTGAAGTAACCTGCAGCCAAAACCGGATCGGTCGTCGAAACGTCAAACCCGCGTATCGACCACAGCACCGCCAGGTACCCCATCGCCACGTTTGCGGCGGTGAACAGGGTGGGGATGACGTAAAGTCCTTTCTTCAGACCGCGATGAGGCGGTTTTTGTTCGGCTTCTGCCATAGAGTGAAGTGAAAAAGTTGAAGAGTGAAAAAGTGAAACAGTTAGCTGCCCACCTTCGATATTGATGTCATGTGATTTGCTATCGATCCGCTGATAAACCGAGCCTTTCCACGCATTTCCTCCATCTCAGCTTTGCCGAAGTAGCCAACCTCGCAAGCAACATACAATAAACTCCGCGATTCGCCAGCCGAAGCCCTGGCGATATTTAGAAAGTTCAGATATTCCTTCCGGGAACGTCTCTCGAAACCCTCTGCAATACTAGTCGAGATCGCAACAGCCGCGTCCCGCAATTGATTCTTGAAACCAAAATCAGTCTTGAGGCCTTGTCGTTCGGTAAGTACATAAATTTCTTTCGCAAACTTGACTGATTTTTGCCAGATGAAAAGGTCTTCGAAACACGATACTTTTCGGCGTTCGGATTTTTCAGGTGTATCGTTCACGAGAAACCTCTTTCACTTTTTCACACTTTCACTCTTCCCCTTTCATCGCTCTTGCGATGATCGTTTCGCCGCCTTTTACACGGTCACCGACCTTGACCTGGATATCGACATTTGCCGGCATTAGAATGTCAGTTCGCGAGCCAAACTTGATCAGCCCAAATCTTTGACCACGCTCAAGATTATCACCCGTCTTTGGCCAGCAGACAATGCGGCGAGCCAGAATTCCGGCGATCTGCGTGCAGGTCACGGTCAGGCCTTCGCCGTCGATGACGAGGGAGTTACGTTCGTTAACGAGGCTAGCCTGGTCGCTTGTCGCGGGCATTTTCTTACCTTCGACGTATGTGATCGAAGAGATACGGCCAGCGATCGGCGAACGGTTAATGTGCACATCGAGCGGCGACAGAAAGACGCTGACAAGCTTTGAATCTTCGTTGATATCGATTCGCGTGACGCGGCCGTCTGCTGAAGAAATGATCAATCCGTCGCCCTGCGGCACCACGCGGTGCGGATCGCGAAAGAAGTACATCATAAACGCCGCAACCGCCGCCAGGATAAACGCAACGGGCCACAGCTCCACGATACCGAACCCGCCGGCAACGAAGGCCGGTATCACTACAAAAGGTATTCCTTCTCGAACCATAAACAGTAGGCAGATGGCGGTAGGCGGTTAGCGGTCCGCAGCTAAGCGACATCAAACGCAATGGTCAATACTACACCGTCAAGCGCCGAAAATTCCAAGACCAAAGACCGAAAACCAAAGCCCGTCCCCACGAAAAAGCCCGGCATCAAGGGACACCGGGCGAAGAGGAGGATCGTATGAAGAAACTTTTAGCCGCGAATGGGAAAATCCTTTGCAAAGCTGTATGCACACCAGGCGGCGATGACATGGATGACCCATCCAAGTAATCCCGCCGAGCCGATCCACGAAAATCCAGTCAGAACAAGCCAAATTATTCCAATAATAATCCTACCGTTATAGATCTGACCAAGACCCGGGATCAGCAAACTTAATATGCCAGCTAGTAAAGGTTCTCTCATCGTTAGCCAAAGTGCCTCCGAATAAATATACGCTTCGCCAAGGCGTTTGTTTCAGAATTTTCTTGTCCCATGTCCCAGCGTCCGAGCGCGCGCAACTGCCTACTGCCTACCGCTAACTGCCTACCGATCTTTGTCCCATGTCCCAGTGTCCCAGCGTGCGCAGCTCGGAACTTTTCACGTCTTTCACTCTTTCACTTTTCCCCGCCCCTTTGTTTCATCCTTGTTTCACCCTTGTTTCATACCCCTTGTAACAAGATAAACCCAAACGGTAGAACAGTTTACAGCCTTTTTTACCGCTGTTTCACCGAAAAAGAAAAAAACTTATTCGCATAATTTGTAATACAGTTTTGTGTCGTCCAGTCGAGGTAAATGATTGATAACACACGCGATAACCCCGTTTTATGCTCTCGGTCGATCAGACGTAAAATAAGACTTTGTCTTACAGTCTTTTACACAAAAGCAAGGCCTCCTAACATCGCTAAATTGTCAAAGACCACGCGAAAACCCGTCGGTTTCCGCAATAATTCCGGTTCGACGCTAACACAGATCAAAGTGAGTTGAAATACCAATCCGCCGATAATGTAGCAAAATGCCGATTATGCTGATTTCTGGCCGTCAAGCTCTCCGACCAACAAGGCGTCAAGGCGACTCTCGGCGGATTCAAAGTCTGCCACTGCCAGACGGCGTGAACTTAGAGCGCCTAGGGGCGACGATTTGATCCATATAGGCGGCCGCAACTAGAAAGATAAGCAAATGCCCGCAGCCTAGTTCCATCTGGTTTTACAAGAAATAGGCGTCGCCAAAAATTGGGCGACGCCTTTTTTGACTATGCCGCCCTACATATAAAATCGGTACAGAGGATTTGGTTCCGTATCTTCGTCAAGTTCCGTCATGATTGCTCCCACCTTACGTGCGAATTGCACCGTGATCGGATATCGTCCGATGCCGTCGGTGGAATTCCAATTCATTTTGGTGAGTGCCAGGATTTCTGAGGCTCTCTCCGCCAATTCACTTTCACCACAGGTTCCAATCTCAATTGGCGCGGGTATATGCGGCCCCGGGTATTCATCCCACCAAGGAATAAACCCCGTTGTATAAAGATAGGTATGGGAGTCTTCTACACCACAAAGAGTTCCCCGAAGCGGTTCGCGAAATGACCCACGACGTACCAGTCGAAAGCCTGTTGGGGCAATCCATACGAGTTCACAAGCTGAGACCCGGGATAGAAGTGCCTCTCGAAGACCTGCTTCTTCACCACTGTGATAACGCGAGGTCTTGTGAACAACCACGCGCGCCGGTCTCGTCCCAAAACGATCCTCGTAATCATCGACTACTTGGGATATGAGCCCACCTGCTTGATCTTTCGTCAAATATGGTTGACGAGTCTTCTCAGTGACTTGGTCGCGTGGGATTGTTGCCCCTTTTAGAATGAAAGGTTCCAATTCGTTTGAGAACGCATTCGCAACGCTCGCATAAACCAGATCTCCCGATCTGCGCTTTAGATGATGAAACGAGATGCCCACATAGCAGGTATCCTTCGTTAGTCCGTGGGGTCGCCAAGGGATATTTCCAGATTTGTAATACAGAGCTAATGATAAGTTCCAAGCTCGCGTTGCAGAACTCTGTTTTGCCTCAGCATCAATAAACGTGTGACGCCGAATAACTTGAATCGGCACCGCGTTGGCAATGGTCATGCACGTAGCTTTCAATGCCCGGTGAAAGCTTCTGAACAACAGTTCCTCGGACTGAGGCAGCAACTCCGCCGCGGTGCGTAGTTCATCTTCACTTGGTTCAAACAAGGACATCTGCAAAGACTCTTCCTCCATTCGAGCCCGCTCGAGAACCTTCTGCTCAGCCGCCGTGAGTCTTGGATTGGTAATCCTTAATGACGCAATCTCTTCAGGAAAAAAGACTAGAACACAATCTGGACGCGTGTCGCCAAATAGGCTCTTTACGGAGTTTTTGTAAAGTTCGAGAAGTTCGTCAAACGCGTTGCGTGCATCGCCTCTCGACGCAATTTCATGAGTTGCGGGATCTATTTGCCGAGTGAAAACATCGGGTATTACAAACTTACAATGAAATGCTGATGTTGTACCGGGGAATTCGCGAAAACGAAGAACGTTTTTCTCCTTGTTTAGGATCGGTTTTTCCAGACGCGAGAACCACTTCTTAATCGATTCGATTTGTGTAGAAAGACCGACCAACCCAATACGTAATATCCGGGGCTCGATCTCACCAATATCAGAACCAAACGGCCCATATTCGAAAAGACCAACTTTCGGATCGATATTCAGACCGCCGCTCCCAAACTCGAGATCGGGCTCACCTAAATCTTGCAGGTTAAACTTCATGCATTGGCCGCCTTCCAAGATTCGACCGGCACCTCGGCTGCGCAATACTCAAAATCGAGGATCAGGTCGGATACACCCGCGCCTCCAATGTTTCGAACAGTCTTGCCGTCGGATAGATACTTAGACCAGAAAGCGAGATCATCGTCTACGTTTCGGTTCCGGTCGAACTTGAATCGTTTGGTAGCCCGCTTAGCGGTAAGCCAAGATGGAATTGGCGTTCCTCCGTCTTCTCCCGTAAAAACATACATCGGCTTCACTTGTAACGTCCAAATTGGTCCAAAATGTTGTACAGAAAAATAGATACCTTCGTTTTCGTGCTCGACCCTTGTTTGGCCTTTCTCCCTTCGTTTTACGACTGTTCGACGAGTTTTCCTCTTGGTGCGGGACTCATAGTGAATGGTGTTCTGCCTGGCTCCCTGCAGAAGCGTGAAATAAGCCCGCCTTTTTTTGTCCTCAACCCGGAGACCTTCTTCGGATTTTTGTCGCAGGAAAAAACACCAATGTTTCGCAATAAGCCATCGGACGAGAGTTTCGCTTTGAACGGCTAAGTCCGCAATGGACTCTTTGGATGATTCTTCCAAGAGGCCATATTTGCTCGCATACGTGGGAAACTGATTCCAGTCAGCAAAACTAATTAGATTGCGATTATGTTTGATGAAGATCGGAAGTTCGGCTGTAGGCCCGTCGTCATCGCTGAAAAGAGGCGTATCAATTAATGCCTTCGGTCGGAGGGGAAGATAATATAGATTCGCTGGAAAAACACTAAAACTGAGTAGGTTGGTTGTGTAGACGTCGCGCTTATTTCGCATTCGGGCCGTGTTGTCCACCGCGCTCTCCCGGATAGGTTGTAATAGCGTTACTTCCACGCTCTCGTTTTCGTTCAAAATGGAAAAACGAGAGCTACCCCCATTCTCCAACATCAATTTCTGAGTATCGACCAGCCCCGAACCGGCTTTATCCATTGGGCCAAACCCCCAAAAAATGTCTGCAATGGCTCCATTCCGAAGTTCGCTAACATTGCGCTTTGGCAGAAACTCACCGCTTCCTTGTGGCTGAATCTTTGTCAACGCTTCCTGTGGAAGGCCTCCTGGGCTAGTGAACGTTAAGGATTGACCATCTGCGTGTTCAATTGTCCCGTACATTTCGGCCGAATAATCTCGGTGGACGAGCATATTTACCACGATTTCGGAGATTGCACGATCTGGATAGGGCAAGACCTCCTCCGACGTAAATTCGCGTTTAAGCCGAACTGGAACATTAACTGAGGTTGAAAGAAATTTAGTCAACTCGTCATACTGCGTAATCAAATTGCCTGCGAAAACCGTGCGGTCTCGATCGTTCTTCGTATAAGAAACCAAGGCGTGCGGAAAGACGTCTGCGGGTTCCTTTCCGAAAAGTAAGAGACAAGCTCGTGTCGGACACAGCTTGCCGTCAACCTTGATTAGGAGTCCAAGATCAATAAGCAGGGATTCATAATCGTCTGATGTGGAGATCGAAAGTCGCAGTCTGTCGCAATACGTCTTTAACACTGTGCGTATTAGATCTTGATCTAAATCGTTCCAACTCATTTGGGTCAATGGCTGACTTTCGAAGGAATTGTCGATTGGTGATACAGTTTCGCGTGAACTTGAAAAAAGCGACTGGTTTTGTAGCTTGGTGTTGATGAAGCTCATCACTTCATCGAAACCAGGAATTACGATGGATTTAAAGTTTGTACCTACCGCGTCTGCAAGTTTTTCAACATTCGGGTGAAGGTTTTGTCCCTCAAGAGAACACCAATACAATCCATGAGGGTATCCGTTACACGCGACAATGCCGTTGATCAGCAAATCCTCCATAATTGAAGGCTCGGAGCCCCGGTAGCCCATAACTACGAGAGGCGAACCACCAATTAAAGGCCGAAGCCTGTCAGCCACACCGTCTTGAAGCTTGGCGACCTCGCTCACTAGATTCTTATCTGTGTAGAACTCAACTGCGCCATGGAGATAGATAATCTGTCTCCTATTTTGAACATTAAAACGAACCCACTCATCATTCGTCTTGTTAATCTCGACAAAGTCTCTGATAGGAGGTGCGGCGCTTCTAAACGCCTCGGATACTAAATGGTCGAAATTTGTAGTGAGAATGCTCGAACACAAACCCCTGCGAACAAGCTCAGCCAAATGGGAATAACCCTCGCTAATGCCATTTGACGGAACTATTACATCCTCGAAGAACTCACGCCGAAATTCCTGAGGTCTCAGAATATGGTCGACCGCTGGAGCGTAATTATCTAAGAAGCGATCGTCGCCATCGAGATACCACTCTTGTCGGTAAAGATAAGGTCTCCAGTCGCTCGGAAGAATTCTTGAGTGGCGCCAGTCCATGCCTCGTACGTCGCGAGCAAACCCTGCCATTGCAATTCGACTTATGAGATCATAGGTCAGAGGGATTCCCGAACGATAAGAGGCCCCGGCTCCGAGTAACAACACGGGTCGTATTGGCTGATCGGCACTAAAAAGGTAAGCCAGTTGCTCCATAGAACAAGCCATCCGTGGACTATAGTTTTATCACCGAAACAAGTCTAGCACATTCCGCACTGGGTTTGAAAATTCCGCCTGCTCAGTTTGCAAGCATATAGAGAATACTGGCTATTTGGCCTTTAGACTGAATTTTTGCAGAAGCCACTCGAGAACAGCTTTTTGGTCCGAAATTGTCGCCCGGCGAATCTGGCCGAGCAAATGAATGCGGTCAGGCTTTGGAAGAGCCGTGTTTTGCAGGCCTTCATTACAATTTGTACACACCGCACGAAGGTTTCCAGGAGAATCGTCGCCGCCCTTCGATTTGTCAAGAATATGCCCCATTGTGAGCTGAACTGTTCGCGTTGGATGGAACGGGTCGGGATCGCCCGCCGCCAGGCCGCACATTTGGCATGTATAGCCGTTCCTTTCTAAGACCCAGGCGCGGGTTTCTTTTGAGATATTACGGGCGAATGCCGGAAGGCGTTTATCAGTTTCAAGAAGGTATTCGTTTGGTTTCAAGTCGGCTCGATCTTTGTGCGTGAGAATTTGATAACCTTCTTCATTTCGCAACTCTCTAACCCTGCGGGCCCATTCACTGGCGCCGCCGCTAGCCTTCTGAATATCCTTTGATTTCAGTACCTTTCCGAGATTGTCGAGGAAATACGCAAGTATTAGCGCCTTTGATCCAGGTGCACGAGTCATAGTTATGTTGAACTTGTCTGCATATGAAGTTGAGGTTGTACTGTCTTCGCCCGACTTTTGCTAATTTCGATATAGTCAGGATTAAGCTCAACGAGAACAGACTTACGACCCAATTCTGTCGCGGCAACGCCAGTGGTACCTGAACCACCGAACGGATCGAGAATCGTGTCGTCTAGTCTGGAACCAAGCAAAATGCAACGACGAGCTAATTCACGCGGGTAGGCCGCCGGATGACCATTGCCGTTTGGCTCCGGTCCAAGGATCCAAAAGTTGCGTAGATTTGCTCCACTCGCCTCCCGAAAACCGTTTGGATCGTAAAAATACGTAGGCGATTTTGTAAACAGGAATATCTCTTCGGTCGACGTTGTCGGCCGGTTCTTAACACTTTCGGGCATGGCCGTCTTCTTTACCCAGGTGATCCGCGATCGCAAGTACCAGCCATCTTCTTGCAAGGCGAAGGCTACTCGCCATGGAAGCCCCATAAGGTCGCGGTCTTTGAGACCCCAGACCTCCGGAACTTTACAATTACGTTTTTGAATAAGTTTCTTAGTGTTACCGACAATCGCGTTTGGGCCATGTCCGCCGGTTCCACCGTTTCTTGCATAACCGTCGCCAACATTTAACCAAACCGTTCCGTCCCTTCTGAGTACTCGCCGAACCTCTTGAAATACGGACACAAGATTATTTACATATTCGTCCGGAGATGGTTCCGCACCGATTTGGCCCGGATGGTCGTAGTCTCTAAGACCCCAATATGGCGGTGACGTTACGCAGCACTGAATCGTATCTGCTTCCAAAGCTGGAAGTACTTCACGACAATCTCCTTGAATTACACGTGATCGTTCCAGTTCTTTGATGGCCTGATTTATTTGAAGCATTGAAAGAATTATAAACTTGAATTTCTAAATGTCACAGTTACGACGGCGAGGTGGATCTGATTTCCCGTCGGGAACAAAATCGGGCTGGAAGCATCTAATTAACCATGCTGAAGGTTTTCTTGCTGGTGTTCGCTGATGTAACCCTTTCGTGTGATGTAGCGAACAATGAACAATGAACCAGTGAATTACGAGGTGGTAGGTGACCAGGCTTTCCGATTAATTGCCGGTTAGGCGTAGGAAAACGTTTACAAGAAGCGCAACACCGAGGAAAGCGAACGAAAGGATCATCCATACCTTAGCTTTTCGTATTCCATTCTCGGCCTCTAAGAGATTCCCTGCAAGTGCATCCTGTTGGGCTTGGTATGCGTTGTACGTGGCGATCGCGCCGGCGATCCAGCACAGGAAGATGCTGATAATGCTGAGTGCAAAGATGGTGTTCGCCCTCTTCAAAACGGCACAAACCTCAGCGTCGTCGTGGTCAGGTTTCTTAGATAACGTCTGCTGTTCCGTATCCGACGCCGGAGGAACCGGCGTGTGCGGACGAGGGCGTCCGCGTTCCCGGCATCAATTTGCGAACGTAGACAGACAACCACCCCGTCAGTTCCATCAAAATGACGATGGAACTGCCACCCCTCTGGCAAATCGCGGCCAGTGCTAAAGCCGCGTAAGGAGGGGAGCTTACTTGCTTAATTTGTAACCACTTAGAACTTTCGCTCGTCATCATTATCAGTAACCTGGTTGGAGCCCATTTTGCGGGCTGATCGCCGTTGAGGAACGACGTGTCGGCAGGGTACGAATTTATCCAGACAGCACATTCTAAGTAGGAGACAAGATAAATGAAATTACTAATCGGAACACTAATTCTCTCTGGTACGGCCTCTGTTTTTGCACAGGATGCAGCTCCGGTGCCGCCGACTCCGCCCACGGTCGCAAAAGAGGCTCGCGTGGCCGTAATGTCGGCGAATGGTTCGAATCTGATCGTTGGGGGCGTGACGAAGAATCAGCCGTTTACCGCTGACGAGAGCGGTGAGAGCGTACGTGTATTGCCCGACGGCAATCGAATTACGGAGAACTGGTCAGGCAAGATCGCTCGAAACAGCCAGGGGCATATTCGTCGTGAAATTACCAGTGGGAAGCCCGGCAGCGGAGGCTCACGGCCGTTTATCTTTGAGGGCGGAGCACTTGGTCCCGCAGCCGTCTCGATCGCCGCAGGCCAAGGCCTTAAATATCAGCTCGAAACCGAAGCTGCCGCCGCTGGTGGTTCACGAGGTTATGTCCTCGCCGCCCCGTCTGAAAAAAGCTCGGTCTCGGTTGTGACAACCACGGGTCAGCTCGACGCTAACCGTGCCGCAATGCTTGCCAAGGTCGAAGCGGCCGCAGTCGACGGCGCCCGGATGGCAGTGAATGCCGAAAAGCTCGCCGTCGAAGCCAGGGCCATGTCCGTCGGTGGCGTTGGCCATTACGAGGAAGGTAAAGTCCAGACCCGCAAGGAAAGCCTCGGAACCCGCGATTTTGGCGGAGTCCAGGCCGATGGAACTCGTGTCGTGACCACGTATGCAGCAGGAGCCATGGGCAACGAACGCGAGATCGAGGTCACATCAGAGGTTTGGTTCTCAAAGGAATTGGGCGTGATCGTCTATTCCCGCCGCAGCGACCCGCGAACCGGCGACACGACCTACCAAATGACCAACATAGTCCGAGCGGAACCCGACCCGAGCCTCTTTACAAAAAGATAGGTAAACCTGCTCTAGTCTGACTCGCATCAAGCCCGGCCCTTTCGCGAACGAGAAGGCCGGGTTTTCGATTGATAGGGCCGGTGCTACTGCCCCGAAACGGCATGAAGAAGAAAGTGCGTTCCAAAGAACATTGCGACACCGGCAAACACTGCCAGTGAGACCCAGACGCTCGGGCCGCCGTGGTGGTTGATCTCGGGGATTAGGTCGCTGGCGGCGACGTAGAGGGTTACTCCGCCGGCTACGGGCAGAGCATAGGCGGTGACGGATGTGAAATTTGTGCCGATGATGTAGAAGACAAGCACTCCGAGAAATGTCGTTAATCCCATCAGCGACGTTGCCATCATTACCTGACGCCGGCCTTTGCCCGCAGCGAGGACCATCGAGCCGATCGTGAAGCCCTCGGGAAATTTGTGGAGCAGGACAGCGATGAACACCAGCAGGCCGACTTGTGCATCGATCGTCGCTGCCGCCGCGATCGAAACTCCGTCAAAAAATGTGTGAACGATCAGTCCACCTACCGCTGTGTAAGCCGATGTAGGCGAGATCAGGTCGTGCGAGTGTTCGTCGTCGTCGCAGTGCATCTCTTCGCCGAGGTGAAAGTGCGGAGCGATCGTGTGTTCGACAAACTGCGTGAGCAGGTATCCGCCGAGGAGCAACGCCATCGGCAATGCCAGATTCTCGCCTTCGCCTGAGGTATCCGGCGATATCTTCTGCCACAGAGCGATGCTTTTGGGCAGGATCTCAAAAAGGGTCACGGCCAGCATAAAGCCTGCTCCGAGTCCGAGCAGATATTTAAGAAGCTTTTTGTAGTTTGAATGAAGCTGCGAAGGGAACAGGATCAGGCCGCCGAGGACGTTTGCCGACGCGGCGAGTAAGCCAAAGATCAGAAGTTGAATGAATGTGCCTGTCATCAGACGGTATATCGTATCTCAGCGTGGCAAAATCGCAAAAACGACCGATTTTGGGGGAATTTCCCGTTCCCAACATTTTAAACGAATTCTTAAGCATTAGCATAAGATTTATGTTGACAACGCATAAACGGCAGGCGTAGAATTGCGTTGTTACTGAATAAACCCAAATAAATCATTTGGGTATCACGCGAAACAATAAAGTAAGTGTTTAAGACCATAAGCGCCAATATCCCGGCGCTTGCGCTATCTCTCGCTCTTTGAATATGTCGGACATCGCTGCCGAAAAGGTCCACACGCCGGTCTTGCTGAGCGAGTCGCTTCGCCTGCTTGCACCGCAAAACGGCGGTGTTTTTGTCGACGCCACGCTCGGGCTCGGCGGGCACGCGGAAGCCATCCTTGATGCGTCGGCGAAAACGCGGCTCATCGGCATCGATCAGGACGCTGCGGCTCTGAAGCTGGCAAAGGAACGACTCTCGAGATTTGGTAAGAGGATCGAATTTGCTCACGCAAACTTTTCGCAGATCGCCCGGATTGTACACGAAGCGAGTTTTGGATCTCCGGACGGCATTCTCGCCGACCTTGGAGTTTCGTCGATGCAGCTCGACAGCGAGACGCGGGGGTTTAGTTTCCGGTTCGACGCACCGCTCGATATGCGGATGGATCCGGACTCGGGCGAGCGGACGGCGGCAGAACTTTTGAAGACACTTTCTCAGGAGGAGATCGCGAACATCATTTATCAGTATGGCGAAGAGCGGCGTTCGCGACGGATAGCTCGACGGATCATTGAAAAGAGGGAAGCGGGCGAGCCGGTCGAGACGACCTTTGAACTCGCCGACCTCGTCAGACGCTCAGTACCGCACAGCCCGAAGGACAAGATCCACTCGGCGACGCGGACGTTTCAGGCACTGAGGATCGCGGTCAACGACGAGCTTGCGATCATCGAAAAGTTTATCGACGATGCCGTCGATGTTTTGACAACAAACGGCGTGCTCGCTATTATCACGTTCCACTCGCTCGAGGATCGGATCGTGAAACAGGCATTTCGGCGGCTCTCGGGGATGTGTTCGTGCCCGCCGCGAATGCCACAGTGCATGTGCGGAGCCGTAAAACGAGTTGAAATTCTGACAAAAAAGCCGCTCATCGCGGACGAGTCAGAGCAAAGAGATAATCCACGCTCGCGGAGCGCAAAGCTGCGAGCGTGCCGCAAACTTGAGCAGTAATTTTCATTTTCCGGAGGACCAGCATGAAAAAGCGAGAACAGACCCAAGCAATAAAGCGGAAGACGGCGGCACCGCAAACCCCATCGAAACGGTGGCGAACTTATGCATTGATGTTTGCGTGTTCGCTGATGATGGTGAGCGGAATTTTCTTTGCGGGGCGCCAGCATTTTTCATCTATGGACTATGGAATGAAGAATTCGAAGCTTCGCAGCCAGGTGGCACAACTCGAGGCTGAGAAAAAGCGTTTGCTGCTCGCTCGTGAGATCTCGCTTTCGCCAATGGAGCTGAAAAAGGCTGCCAAGAAGATCGGCATCAACTATCCTGCCGCCGAGGGTATCGTCGCTCAGGTCGTTTCATCGACCAAAGAAAAGGCCGCTCATCAGGCGCCTGCTGTTGATCCTCAGCCGCTCGTGATCAAGACCGCGGCGGTTGCCCTTACCACCACAGGTCCGGCCGTCGAAAAGGCGGATTTGAAAGTTGCGAAAGTCGAACGTCCGGCCAAGAAGACGACGATCGCGGCGGAATAATCAGTGTTTTTGGGGCTCTAGGAAATTAAGCGGTAGGTGAGAAATGAAGCGGCAGACGAGATCGAAAAAGAAAAATATGAGACAGGTGGCCTTTACGAGATTTATGCTCGTGGTCGCCGTTTTTGTTTTATGGATCGGCGGCATTAGCGTTCGCCTCGTCCATCTACAGGTCAATCAGCACTCGTGGCACAAAGAAAAAGCCCTCGACATGCGGCAGGATGTCAAAACCACGCGCATGCTGCGCGGGATGATCATGGATCGCAACGAGCGAAAGCTCGCAATGAGCCTTCCGGTCAAAACGCTCTATGCAGATCCTACAGAGATCGTGGATATCGACGCCGCTGCGAGGTCAATCGCAAAAGGCTTGAAGCTCGACGCAGATCAACTCGCGGCTCAGCTAAGACAAGCAAAGGAAGAAAAAAAACGGTTTATCGCTATCGTGAAAAAGGTCGAGGACGATCTAGTTCAAAAGATCAACAAAGCGTTAGATGATCCGACGGTCAAAAAGGCAGATTCACCGAATTTTACCGGGCTTCATTGGCGAGACGAGCAGCGACGCAGCTATCCGTATCAGACACTAGCGGCGCACGTCATTGGTTACAGCGACGCTGCGGACGAAGGCAAGGCGGGCATTGAACAATCGCAGGATGACGTGCTGCACGGAGCTGTGATAAGGAAACTCCAGGAGAGAGATCGACTGGGGCGCGTCTACGAGGAAACGGTTTCCGAACGCTCCGTGCCCAGCGACATCGTTCTGACGATCGACGCGGCATTTCAAAATATTACCGAACAAGCCCTCGAACGCGGCGTGAAAGCGGCCGAAGCAAAGTCCGGAATGGCTATCGTCATGCGTCCAAAAACCGGTGAGATCCTGGCGATGGCAAATTTTCCAACCTTTGATCCGAACCTGATCACGACTGCGGAGCCTGAATACATCGGCAATAAGGCCATCCAGACCGTATACTCGCCCGGGTCGGTGTTTAAGATCGTTACCTACGGGTCGGCTCTCGAGCGGAATCTGTTCTCGCCCGACGAATTGATCAGCGCAGGGAACGGTTCGATAACGGTTGCCGACCACACCTTCACGGATTCGCATGGCGTCGGCACCGTCACATACACCCAGGCAATGGCGCATTCAAGCAACGTTTGCGCGATCAAGACCGGGATACGTGTTGGCAAGGACGATTTCTTTGCGATGATCCAGAAAATGGGCTTTGGGGCGAAGACCGGTGTGGAACTTCCGGCCGAAACGGTCGGTATCGTGAGATCGCCCGCAAAGTGGAACGGTGACTCGCTCGCCTCGATGTCGATCGGTTATGAAATTGGCGTGACAGCATTGCAAATGGCTGCCGCTTTTGCGACCATAGCGAATGACGGGGTCAGATTCCAACCGCACGTTATCAAAGAGATCAGGCACTCGAATGATAGGCCAAAAACTGTGACCGAAGTGAAGCAAACACAAGTGGTTACGGCTGAAACTGCACGTAAATTAAAGACGATGCTGAGGCAGGTTGTGCTTACCGGAACCGGACGTCGAGCAGCTCTAAACGGTTACACCGCGGCGGGCAAGACGGGCACGGCGTGGAAGTTTGATGCGAGGTCGAAATCGGTGGATTCGTCGAAGTATGTTTCGTCGTTTATCGGCATGGCTCCGGCTGACGATCCCGAGGTCGTGATCGCCGTCGTTATGGACGAGCCAAAGGCCGGCTCGCGCGATGGCGGAATGGTTTCGGCACCAGTTTTTCGCGAGATCGCACAGCAACTCTTGGCTGAGATGAAGGTGCCGACCGACTCGCCCATCAAGGCTGAAACGCTGGTTGCTCAGGTATTGCCTAAGACGGAGATCCAGGAAACGGAAAAGACCGCTACGGAAAAGCCGACGCCCGACAAGAAGGTGGAAACGACCACGAAATCCAAGGCTGTTCAGCCTTCACAGGAAAAGACAAAGCCAGAGCCGCAGAAGAAAAAGACGACCGAGAAGAAATTACCCGAGGCCGGAAAACTGACGGCCGATATGCGAAACAGATTTTCCTTTTTTGAAACGAGACCCAAAGCGAGAGCAAAATTTGAGACTTGAAACCGCCATTGCCTACATGAATGCCGCCGCGGCCGAACTTGACCCCGCTTTGCTTGAGAGCGAAGTGGGTTCATTTGCTATCGACTCGCGCGAAGTTAATGCTGGCGACGTTTTTTTTGCACTCTCACAACCCGAATATCAAAATAATTGTTTTAACGGCGAGTTTGAGGATTCGACGAAATACGTCGTGTCCGCTTTTGGGAAAGGTGCGGTTGCATGCGTTGTTCGTGCGGATAGGTATGAAGAACATCGCGCCGATCTTGAGCCGTATGAGAAACGTCTGGTCTTTGTCGAGGACGCGATCGCAGCGCTGCAGCTACTCGCTCACGGCGTTTATCTCGAATGGAACGGCCCGGTCGTGGCGATCACGGGAAGCGCGGGAAAGACGACTGCGAAGGAATTGACGGCCCATGTACTTGAGGCCAGCGGGCGAAAGGTGCTGAGAAACATTAAGAACTACAACAACGGCCTTGGCCTTCCATTGACCGTGTTAAATCTTGCCAAAGACAAGACTTACGACGTGGCTGTTTTGGAAATGGGGATGTCCACGCCGAGACGCGAGATCGCGCGTTTATGCAAGATCACGCCGCCGGATGTGGCTGTTGAGTTGAATGTGCTGCCGGTCCATGTCGAGCATCTTGGTTCGATCGAGAACGTTGCGAAGGCCAAGGCAGAGCTTGTCGAAGGGATGAAAGACGGCGGAACGGCCGTCCTGAATGCGGACGACGAGCGAGTCGCCGCGATGGCCGCATTTTCGCGTGGCAAAACGATCACCTATGGCATCGAGACCGACGCCGATGTGCAAGCAGGCAAGATACAGTTCACACGGTTTGGCGAGACAAGATTCACACTCGTTTATGACCGCGTGGAAGCAGATGTCGTATTTCCGCTAAACGGTAAACACAACATCTTAAATGCTTTAGCCGCTGCCGCAGTCGGCATTAGCTTTGGATTGAGTGTAGCTCAGATCGCCGCCAGCCTGAGGTCAGTGGCCGCTCCGCCACAACGTGGTGAGGTATTGCATTTTAAGAAAGGTTTTACCGTCATCAACGATTCTTACAATTCCAATCCGGCGGCCCTGATGTCGATGATCGATACTTTGATTGACGGATCGGCTGCGAGACGCAAGATCGTTGTTGCTGGCGAAATGCTCGAGCTAGGTCCGGATTCGCAGCGGATACACAGCGAAACGGGCGAATGGATAGCGAATCACGGCGTTGATATTTTGATCGGCGTTCGCGGCCTGGCGAGCGAAATGATCGACAGTGCGACATCGGCCGGGCTTAAGGATGTACGATTCGCCAGCGATTCAGACATTGCCGGCGAAATTGTCGCCGAACTCGCGACCGACGGTGATGTGATCCTCGTAAAAGGGTCGCGTGGTGTACGGACGGAAAAGGTTATCGAGAGGTTACTGAGAGAATTTGAACTGGAGGATGAGGCAGCGGCCGCTTTCTAATGCTGTATTTCTTCTTATATCAGTTTCTTTTCCAGCAGTACGGGAAGAATAGCGAGTCGTGGGTATTCAAAGGGCTTAACGTTATCCAGTATGTGACGTTTCGCACGGCCTTGGCGGCGATCACTGCGCTTTTGATCTCGCTGCTTCTCGGCGGACGCGTCATCAGAAAACTGGCCGATATGAAATTTGGTCAGGAGATCCGTGAGGAAGGCCCGGCGTCGCATCAGGAAAAACGCGGTACGCCGACGATGGGTGGCGTCTTGATAATCGGATCGGTATTTTTGTCGACGATATTGTGGGCACGCCTCGATGAACTCTATCTCTGGATCGCATTGGGAGCAACAACGCTGTTCGCTGCGGTCGGTTTTGCGGATGATTGGATCAAGATCGTCAAAAAACGCAGCCTCGGACTGACAGGTAAGCAGAAGCTTGCCGGGCAATTGGTCACGGCTTTGCTCGTGTGGGGCATTCTATGGGCCTCGGGCGATTATCCCTGGAATCTCAGCATTCCGTTTCTCAAGGCGACTGCCGAATCGAATCCTGCACTGAGCGTTAGTTGGGTTGGGCCGTTTATTTACGTGGGTTTCATGATCTTTGTTCTGCTCGGTTCGTCCAACGCCGTGAACCTGACCGACGGCCTGGACGGACTCGCGATCAGTGTGACCTTCATTGCGATGTCCGCGCTGACTGGTCTCACATATATTGCAAGCGACGCACGTTGGGCTGAAAGGCTCGATATTACGCACAATCCTGCGGCTGCGGAACTAACAGTTTTTTGCGGTGCGATGGTAGGGGCCAGTCTCGGCTTTCTTTGGTATAACGCACCGCCGGCCGAGGTCTTTATGGGCGACGTAGGTTCGCTCGCGATCGGTGGGGCATTGGGAACCATCGCCATTCTGACAAAGCAGGAGTTCCTGCTGCCGTTCATCGGCGGAGTGTTTATTCTTGAAGCGGTCTCTGTAATGCTGCAGGTCTCGGTTTTCAAATTGACAAAACGCGGCGGCCAGCCGGGCAAGCGAATTTTCAAAATGACGCCTCTGCATCATCATTTTGAGATGTCAGGATGGAAGGAGCCGAAGATCGTATTCCGGTTTGTGATCATAGCGGTGTTGTTTGCGTTGTTGAGTTTGTCGACGTTGAAGCTGAGATAGCAGTCAGAACCACCTGCGGTAGCGGGTGGTTTAACGTGGTAGTTACATAGTTTGATTTGCTGAATTGAGGACGGGTTTAATTCAACCACCCGCTACCGCAGGTGGTTCTGACTATGAAGATCGCGGGAAGAAAAGCAATGGTTTTAGGGGCCGGAAAATCTGGTACCGAAGCCGCAGGGTTCCTGGCGGAACGCGGTGCCACCGTTGCACTTCATGATCGAAAGCCCGTCGGGGAATGGTCCGAGGCGGCGAGATCTTTGAAAGAAAAGCACAATGTCGGGCTTATTGGCGGTGACATTCCGTCCTGGCTGCTCGATCAGATCGATCTGGTCGTGATCTCGCCGGGGGTGCCGACGAATTCTATCCCGGCTCGGTATGTTGGCCGAAAAGATGGTGACGTGATCGGCGAGATAGAACTTGCTTCGAGATTCTTGAAAGGCAGGATCGTCGGCATCACGGGTTCGAACGGCAAAACCACAACGACCGCTTTGATCGGTGAGTTGCTCAAGAATGCCGGTATCGAAACGCAGGTTGGCGGCAATATCGGTACGCCGCTGTTGAGTTTGACTGAGGCTTCGAGCGACGACGGTTGGACGGTTGTCGAATTGTCGAGTTTTCAGCTAGAGACGATAGTGGATTTTCGGCCAAATGTTGGGATCTGTTTGAACGTGACGCCGAATCATCTCGACCGATACGACTCGTTTCACGATTATGCGTTGGCGAAGCATCGCATTTTTATGAATCAGACGGCGGAGGATGTTGCCGTTTTGAACGCAGATGACGAGATCACGGCGAGTTGGGCAAAAGGTTTGAAGGCGAATCTCGTGATGTTCAGCGTGAAACGCGAACTCGATGAAGGATTGTTTTTGCGTGGCCAAGAACTCGTTTGCCGTGCGAATGATAAAGAGAAGGTTTTGACGACGCGCGGCGAGATCTTTCTTCGGGGCATGCACAATGTCGAGAATGTCCTCGCAGCGTTTGCGGCCGGATTGGCATGCGGAGCGTCGCCGGAATCGATGCGTCGGACGGTCGCTGAATTCAAAGGTGTCGAGCATCGGATCGAGTTTGTTGCCGAGATCGACGGCGTGAAATTCTACAACGATTCAAAGGCAACATCTGTCGATGCGACCACGAAAGCTCTTGAAGCCCTAACTGGCGGTGACGGCAAGACCGTTTTAATACTTGGTGGACGTGGCAAAAATGCTCCATACGCACCGCTTATTCCGCTGATCGAGTCGTCGGTGCGGTCGTTGATCCTGATCGGTGAAGACGCCGACAATATCGAGTCGCAACTTGCCGGAATCGCACCGGTCGTGCGTGCCGAGTCGATGGAAGACGCTGTAGCAAAAGGATTCGCGGCGGCTGAGAGCGGCGACGCAGTATTGCTGGCACCGGCGTGTGCGAGCTTTGATATGTTTAAGAGTTTTGAGGAGCGGGGCAAGATATTTAAGACGGCGACGAAAAAACTGACAACTGAAAACTGACAACTGGAAACTGTTAGCAGAATTAACAGTTATTAGTTTGTAGTTGTAAGTTTTCAGTTGATGACCGGAACGATGGTTAAGGAAGATCGCATAGATTGGTTCATGTTTGGCATCGCGGCGGTGCTGGCGCTGTTTGGTGCGATGATGGTCTATAGCGCCTCGGCGATGTTTGCACTGAGAGAGACCGAGAGCGGCAGCCAATATACCTATTTTTACAAGCAGATCGCTTTTACGCTGATCGGGCTCGCTGCGATGTTTATTGTTAGCAAGATCGACTATCACATACTTCAGAAGCCTTGGGTGATCGCCATCGTGATGGTCGCTACGGTCGGGTTGCTCGTTGCGGTTTTTGCGTTTCCGCCGATCAATGGAGCGCGCCGTTGGATACGGATGTCGGGCTTTTCGTTTCAGCCTTCAGAACTCGCAAAGCTTGCGCTGCCGATCTTTCTGGCGTATTGGCTGACGAAAAAAGAAGAGGTCGTCGGCGATCTCATGCAAACGGTTATCCCGTGTTTATTGGGTCTCGGACTGCTCGGCGGATTGGTATTCCTGGAGAAAGATCTTGGAACAACGATCGTGCTGTGCGCTATATTCTCCGCCGTTTATTTCGCGGCCGGTGCGCGGCTTGTACATATCGGAACAGTTGCTGCGTGTATGGTTGTCGGCGGTATCGCGGCGATACTGGTCGCTCCGTGGCGCGTCGAGCGAATAATGGCATTCCTCGATCCATACAAATATGCGGATGACGAAGGCTATCAGGTCGTCCAGTCGTTATACGCGATCGGATCGGGCGGCGTCTTTGGTGAGGGATTTGCTAAAGGCCATCAGAAGTTATTTTATTTGCCGTATCCGTATTCCGATTTTATCTTCTCGGTGATCGGCGAGGAACTTGGCCTGGTTGGAACATTGGCGGTGGTTGTCGCATTCGGGTTACTGTTATGGCGTGGGGCGCGTGCGGCGGTGATGGCGCCGGACAGATTTGGGATGCTGCTCGGTATCGGCATCATCACTGGTATCATCGTCCAGGCGTTGTTCAATATCAGCGTCGTGATCTCGATATTGCCTGCAAAGGGAATTCCACTTCCGTTTATTTCGTATGGCGGCTCGTCGGTTGTTGTGACGTTGATCGGTGTGGGAATTTTGCTAAGTATTTCGCGGTTTGCGGGCAGCGAGGCGTTTGTCGGTGAACGCTCGCAGACTAAGGTTTATAGAAGAAAGAGCCGAATGGCATAGTGAGCTCGACCAGCAGGTAGATCATGGGTTATTACATGCGATTCATAGTCGAGGACGAAACGACGGTTTCTATCGACGAAGTCGAGGCAGTTCTGATTCGTTTGGACAGCCGATATCTGCTCGCTCGCGAAGTAGGTGATCAAAGGACTGCCGATATCTTCTACAATGACTCGGTTTACGGACAGATTGAGATAAACGTTCCCGGCGATGGGTTATTTGAGGAAGAGATCGGTGAATTGATCGAGTTTATTGAAGATTCGGCGGAGTCGAAGCGAGAGGCAGTTATCGAAAAACTCAATAATACCAAGTCGATCTTTTGTATTCAGGTTTTGTTCCAAGGAAGGACCGTCGAAGAAACACTTGAGAAACTCGCTCCGATCTGGGACTGGTGCTTTAGGAGTCGAGCCGGTCTTCTTCAGGTTGATGGAGAAGGCTACTACGATGCATCTGGCTTAGTATTGAAGGATCAATGAAAGTTCTTATCGCAGCTGGCGGGACCGGCGGCCATATTTATCCGGGGATCGCTGTCGCCAAAGAGGTGATGGCCCGTAATCCCGAATCCGAAGTGCTATTTGTCGGCACTGCCCGCGGCCTTGAAAAAAAGATCGTGCCCGATAACGGTTTTCAGCTATCGCTTATCAACAGCGCCGGGCTGAAGAATGTCGGGTTTATCGGCAAAGTAAAAGGGCTGTCTGTATTGCCCAAGAGTTTTCTTGAAGCACGGCGAATAATCCGGCAGTTTCGCCCGCATGTTGTTGTCGGTGCAGGTGGTTACGTGTCGGGGCCGGTGCTGCTGATGGCAGCGATAATGGGCGTGCCGACGTTGGTGATGGATTCGAATGCGTTGCCTGGATTTACAAACAGACAACTAGCAAGATTTGTCGAAAGGGCCGCGTTGACGTTTGAAGAGGCATTACCGTTCTTTGGAAAGAAAGGTGTCGTGACTGGCAATCCGGTACGACATGAGTTTTTTGAAATACCGGCAAAGGAACGAACCGGGACGTTTCACGTTTTGATCTTTGGCGGTTCGCAGGGGGCGAGAGCGATAAATAGTGCGATGGTCGAAGCTCTCGGGCATCTGGGCGATATCGAAGAACGACTGAGCGTTACACACCAGACTGGCGAGGCAGATTTTGAGACGGTAAAAGCCGCCTATGCGGATGTGAAATTTGCTGCTGACGTGAGGCCGTTCATATCCGATATATTTGTCGAATTCGGCAAAGCCGATCTGATAATTTGTCGGGCAGGTGCGACGACATGCGCCGAGGTTGCGGCGGCGGGCAAAGCAGCGATAATGGTGCCGTTTCCGCTTGCGGCCGATGACCATCAGCGAAAAAACGCCGAGGCATTGGTAAACACCGGTGCCGCGAAAATGATCCTGCAGAGCGATCTGACCGGCGAGGTTCTCGCGAATGAGATCATCGCGTTGATCAAATCCCCCGAGAAGATAAATGAGATGGAATCGGCCGCCAAAAAGCTCGGCCGGCCCGACGCGGCGGCAGTGACGGTCGATATTATTGAAGAGTTGAAGCGAAATGTTTAGACACGTAAAGAGAATTCATTTTATCGGGATCGGCGGCATCGGGATGAGCGGCATTGCGGAGGTACTGTGTAATTTAGGCTTTGTTGTCTCGGGTTCGGACTCAAAGAAATCGAAAAATACGGATCGTCTGGAGACGCTTTTTAACGTCCGCATCGCTGAGGGGCATTCGGCTGAGAACGTGCAGGATGCACAGGTCGTTGTATATTCCTCGGCTGTCAAGGAAGACAATCCTGAGGTTGTTGAGGCGAAAGAAAGGTCGATCCCAGTCATACCACGGGCCGAGATGCTGGCCGAATTGATGACGCTAAAGCCTTATGCTGTAGCGGTTTCGGGAACGCATGGCAAGACCTCGACGACGTCGATGATCGCGACCGTCCTGGGCTTTGCAGGTGTTGATCCCACGACGGTTGTCGGGGGCGTTGTAGATACACTTGGGTCGAATGCAAAGCTTGGAGCGTCGGATTGGTTCGTTACAGAAGCCGATGAGAGTGATCGTTCCTTCCTGATGCTCTATCCGACGATCGCGGTCGTGACAAACATCGATAAGGAACATATGGAGTCGTACAAGGGCATGGACGATGTCGTTCAATGCTTTACCGATTTTGTAAACAAAGTCCCTTTCTATGGCTCGGCAATTATCTGCCTTGATGATCCAAATGTGCAGCTAATAATTCCAAAAATCAAACGTCGCCGTATCACGTTTGGCCTGACGGCCCAGGCTGATATTTCGGCGAATGATATTCGCTACAATGATACGTTTGGATCGGCCTTTATGGTCTCGAAACGCGGCCAGCAGCTTGGTGAGATCGAGCTTCCTGTGCCGGGTAAACACAATGTTTATAATGCGTTGGCAGCCACGGCGGTTGCGTTGGAATTGGATGTGCCGTTTGAGACGATAGTTGAGGCATTCAAAGGATTTAAGAATGCGAATCGGCGTTTTCAGTTCAAAGGCGAGGCGAACGGCGTTACCGTTGTCGACGACTACGGCCATCACCCGACTGAGATCGTGGCGACTCTTTCTGCCGCAAAGAACAGCTCAGGCGGTAAGCGTACGGTCGTGGTTTTCCAGCCGCATCGTTATACGCGGACGCAGGAACTGATGGACGATTTTGTCGTAGCATTTAACAATGCGGATGTGGTCTATATTCTGGATATTTACGCCGCCAGTGAGCAGCCGATCGAGGGAATCACGGCTGAGGTGCTGACCGAGAACATCAAGAAATTCGGCCACAAAAATGTGAACTACATCGGCGACATTGAGACCGCGACGGAACGAGTGGTTCCCGATCTTCGGCCTGGCGATCTTGTGATCACACTCGGTGCGGGGAGCGTGACACGTCTGTCGGATGAAATATTGGATAGGTTGAAGCAGAACGTATAGGTACGGATGGCGAAGAAAAAGGCTACAACCAAAGCTAAAACCGGCTCGACAAAATTGCGAGCCCGCAGATCGTCGTCTCGCGTTCGCCGCGACACCGCAGTTAGCAATATTGGCCGTTTTGGACTTCCGCTGTTGCTAAGTGGCATTTTGATCGCGTGTATCGCTGTTTTCGGGTTTACATTTTATCGCAATGCGACTGGCTCGGACTTTTTTGACGTTCGTTCGATCTCGATTCGTGGTAACGAACGGACGCCGGAAGAGGATATCCGTCGGGTGGTCGCCTTGGAGGTGGAAAAGCCGGGGGTTTGGAACGCTGATCTTGGTGAGCTGCGGGCAAAGATCGAGAAGTTTCCGTTCGTGAAATCTGCGGCAGTTTCACGTGTACTGCCAGCGGGCATACGAGTCGATGTCACTGAGCGAATTCCGGCCGCTGTCGTTAATCTCAGCTCAGGGCCGTATTTGGTTGATGTCGAGGGTGTTGTTCTTTCGAAAGCCAGTGCCGCAGACAAGAATTTTCCGTTTTTCTTACAAGGCTGGGATGAATCGAAAACCACGAACGCCGGTCCTGACAATCTCGCTAGATTAAAGGTCTATCGAAAAATGCTCGACGAATGGAAGCAGTTCGATCTGGTCTCACGGGTGAAAGAGGTCAATCTAGCGAATCCGCGTGATCCGATAGCCATGATCGAGGATTCCGGTCGGCCGATCACCGTAGCGTTGGCGCGGGATGATCTTGGAAAGAGCCTGAGAACGGCGATCGAGGCCGTCAGCGGCAAGGGTGCAAAGATCAAATCGGTCAATTCCTCGGGCGTTTCTCCTGTTATTACCTATCTGGAATTTGGAAATGAAAAGTGAGATTCAAGCAGTAGGCCTCGATATAGGTACAAGCCGCGTGCGGTGTGTGATCGGCGAACCGTCTGCCGACGGCCGGATGAATATCGTCGGTATTGGCGAGGCCGAGTCGAAAGGTTTGCGTCGTGGCGTCGTTACGTCAACTGAGGCCTCTGCCGAAGCGATAAAGAAAGCCGCTGGGGAGGCCGAGCGTGTGTCCGGCTTGGACGTCGCATCCGCAACCGTCAATTTATCGGGCGAGCATTTGCGGGGCGAGAACAAAAACGGCGTTGTTGCCGTCGCCGGGCCTGAAAAAGAGATCACCGACGAGGACATAGAACGAGCGATCGATTCGGCTAGTGCAATGCCGCTTACGCCCGGTTGGGAGATCGTTAGCCGTTTGCCGCAGGAGTTTATCGTTGACGGTCAGGATGGAATAACCGAGCCCGTCGGGATGAATGGCTCTAGGCTCGAAGCTCTCGTTCACGTCGTTTCGAGTCCAAGCGCCGCCAGACAAAATCTTGAAAAGGCGGTGGCAAGGGCCGGGATCGATGTCGAGCGGCTTGTGCTCGAACCGCTAGCTGCGGCCGAGAGCGTATTGACAGACGACGACAAGGAATATGGCTGTGCACTTGTGAATATGGGAGCTGAGATCACGAGCCTGATGATCTTCGGCCGCGGAGCGGTGCAGCACACAGCGGTTTTTCCGTTTGGGAGCATGCTCTTTACAAAGGATATCGCAACCGGTCTGCGTGTTTCGATACCCGAAGCGAGCAAGATTAAGCATAACTGGGGCTGCGTGGCAAAATTTCTGCTGAGCGAAGACGAATATCAGGAAGTCATCGAGATCGTTCCCTTTGGCCGTAGCGAAACGCGTGAACTGTCGAAGGAAATTCTTTGCGACATCATGCAGCCGCGAGCGGTTGAACTGATGCAGCATGTCGCTCGGGAAACAGGAAAAGCCAAGGCTCAGATATCGGGCGGTGTTTTCCTTACCGGTGGCGGAGCGCGAGTTCGCGGACTCGCCGAGATCGCGGAACAGGTCTTTGATGCTCCAACGCGGGCGGGATTTTTGGAACCTTCTTTTTTTGGCGGGCTAGCTGATGAAGCTCAGGGACCGGAATGGGCAACCGCCTGTGGGCTCGCGCTTTACTCGATGCGAGGCCAGATGCGTAGCGAAGGAATCGGTGGAAAATCGTCAGCGCGAAAAGTTAAAGAATGGTTTGGAAGTTTTCGCGACCGGTTTAGATAAATGTAACATTGGCGGTTGGATTTTTACCGCTAATCGTTGTATGCTGTTAGCCCGTTAGCACAATATCTGGTATTTCGCGGCGAAACGAAAAATCCGCCTCTCTAAGTTCTTTTCTATATTTCCGAAATGGGAAACTTTATTGCAATGGACGATCTTCACACGAGCAGCAACGGCATAAAAATGTTTATCGATGAGCCACCGAGAACCGGCGCACGGATCAAGGTGATCGGCGTCGGTGGCGGCGGGAGCAACGCCGTCAACCGGATGATCGACGCGGGTATCAAGGGCGTTGAGTTCATCGTGGCCAACACCGACCTTCAGGCGTTGAACGCGTCAAAAGCGCCGATGAAGATACAGCTCGGCAGCAAATCGACGCGTGGCCTCGGTGCCGGATCTAATCCGGAGATCGGCCGACAGGCGGCGCTCGAGGATCACGAAAAACTGCTCGACGTGCTCGAGGGCTCGGACATGGTTTTCGTTACCGCAGGTCTCGGCGGCGGAACCGGCACTGGCGCTGCCCCGGTCGTGGCGTCGCTGGCGATCGAGCTTGGAGCTTTAACGGTCGCAGTCGTGACCAAGCCGTTTACGGTCGAGGGTAAGAAGCGCATGGCTCAGGCTGAGCAGGGACTCGCTGACCTTCGCGGCTGCGTTGATACGCTGATAACGATACCGAATTCGAAGCTTCGCGAGGTCGAGGAAAAGATCACGATCGTTGAAGCATTCAAACGTGCCGATGAAGTTCTGCTTCAGGCGGTTCGCGGCATTACCGATCTGATCATCACGCCGGGAATTATCAATCTCGATTTTGCTGATGTCACGACGGTCATGCGTGGTAAAGGCGTCGCCCTGATGGGAATCGGCCGAGGCGAAGGCGAAGATGCTGCGTCGAAAGCGATGCGTGCGGCTCTCGATTACAAGCTGCTCGAAGAAAATTCGATCAAAGGCGCCAAGGCCGCTCTCATCAATGTTACGGGCGGCCCGAATATGGTGCTCGGCGAGGTCGAGGACGCGATCAGCCTGATCGAGACCGAGGCCGACGATAACGCCGACATCATCTGGGGCAGTGTCATCAACGAGGAAATGGGCGACGAGATCAGGATTACCGTGATCGCCACCGGATTTGATTCGGCCATCTCATTGAAAACTCCTCAGCCAAAGTCGCAGGAGACGCGGGCGGTGGCAGCTGGTGCACCGGCCCTTAAACCGTCGGACATTCTTTTGCCGCCTGACCTTGCGCCGGTTGAGAATATGGATGTGCCGACGTTTATGCGTCGACAGGCAGATTAGTTCGGGAAATTCGAAATGATTTTGGATAGCGAATGATGAAAGTTGTTCGCTATTCGTGTTTTTGGCGGTATTCTATTGATATGCAGACGGATTCGAACAGTAGGCCCGTGATCGGGATCACGATGGGCGATCCTTCCGGGATCGGGCCTGAGATCGTGCTGAAAGCGCTTGCGGACGCCGATATTCGACAGTCCTATCGGTGCGTGATCGTAGGCGATGCACGACACCTTGCTCAGTTGACTGCACATCGAAATGTGTTGTACAAGACGGTGAAATTCGGTGCCGAGCGCAACGATGACAATTCGGTAGAGATCTTCGATCTTGAAAACCTGAGCGCGAATTTCGAGATGGGCATCGATCAAGACGCTACGGGAAAAGCCTCCGCTGAATATATTGAAGCTGCGGTGAAACTTTGGCGTGATGGCCGGATCGATGCGATATGCACCGCTCCGATCAGCAAAAAGGCGATCGCTCTCGGCGGCTATAATTATCCGGGCCATACCGAATTCCTTGCCGATCTGACCGATACAGAGAGGTTCTCGATGAGCTTTTTCGCCGATAAACTCCGGGTCGTGCTGCTCACAACTCACATATCACTGAGCGAGGCGATCGGGCGCGTTAAAGCCGATGCTCTCATCGAGCGTATCGCATTTGCGAACGGTGAGCTTTCAAAATTGCTTGGCCGAAAGATCTCCATCGCCGTTGCGGGCCTTAATCCGCACGCTTCCGAAGGCGGAATGTTTGGCTCGGAAGAGCGGGACGAGATAATTCCTGCGATCGAGTATTGCCGCGATACGCTCGGGATCGAAGTAAGCGGGCCGTATGCACCGGACACGATTTTTTTGCGTGGGTACAAGGGGGACTTTGATGCTGTGATCGCTCTCTATCACGATCAGGCGACGATCGCTGTGAAATCGTTGTCGTTTGGATCAGGGGTGAATGTCACTCTCGGTCTGCCTCTCATTCGCACTTCGGTCGATCACGGTACGGCCTATGACATCGCCGGTCGATGGACCGCTGACGGATCGAGCATGGCCGCTGCGGTCCGTCTGGCTGGCGAACTGGCCTCTAAGTAGCAGTAAACGCTTCGAATTTGATAGAATCGCATACGCAGCGGCTAATTTGCCCGCCGCTGGTCTTGGTTTTCAGGAGATCAAAAACAAGTGACCCGTCCCAAACTACTTCTCGCCGACGATTCCGTAACGATCCGCAAGGTCGTCGAACTGACCTTCGCCGACGAGGGCATCGACGTGTCGACCGTATCGGATGCTGAGTCGGCGATGCTGAAATTTGTCGAGATACAGCCGGACATCGTTCTGGTTGATGTCGGACTCGAAGGCACAAGCGGCTATCAGATATGCGAGATGATCAAGGCCGACGAAGCGACCAAGGACATTCCGGTGCTTTTGTTGGTCGGCTCGTTTGAGCCGTTTGATCAGGATGAGGCGGAGCGAGTCGGTGCGGATGGATTTTTGACCAAGCCGTTTCATTCGATCCGCGATCTGGTTGCACGCGTCGGTGATCTCTTGGGTAACGGTGCGGCTCCGGTTGAATTGGCCGCCGCTGCGACCACGGAAAACGGATTTGAGTATTTTGCCAGCGAAAACATCGCAGCAAATGCACCGCCCGAGAATGAGGATATCGAAGATCTCTACCGCAACAGCTTTGCCGATACGGTCGAGATCGACGAATACGACACGGTCGACGATATGCTCGGCGATCCGGCACTCGATGACGAGATGATCGAGGCCACTTATCCTGCCGGGGGCCAAGCTAAGGAAACCGTCGCTAATATTCCTGCGGTAGATACACTGGAGACCGCCGAGATGTCGAAGGAATTTGACTGGTCGCCGACATCCGTTCTTGAGGAAAAATCCGACGAGGAACCAGCGACGGGATTTGAGCCGAAGTTTGTGTTTGACGATTCTGATGAGTTAGAAAACGAATCTCTGCCGGAATCTGTCGAAGCTACGGAAACAGAAACCAAGCAGACAGAGACGATTCCGACCGTTGATCCGGAACCAGCGATGGCCGAATTAGAGAAGCTTGAAAAGCCGGAGCCGGCGGATGATGAGGCAGAACCGGAAGTATGGCCCGAGGTCGAATCTCCTGCTGAGACAACACCCCCACAGTCAGCGGAATTAAATATATCGCCCGAGCTGATCAATATGCTTGCAGACCGGATCGTCGAAAAGCTTTCGGACCGCGTTATTCGCGAAGTTGCTCAGGAGGCCGTTCCCCGTATTGCCGAAAAGCTGATCCGCGAGGCTCTGGACGATAAAGAAAAAGGCTAAGGTCAAAGATCATACCATTTGCGGCCAGTTTTCGTTTGATAAATGAAAGCTGGCTGTTTTTGTTTTAGAATAGAGTTTTGCGCACGAGTACATATGGAACTTGATAAAGCCTACGACCCGCGGGTCGCAGAGGAAAGTCACTACAAACGCTGGGAAGAGAGCGGTTTTTTTGCGCCGGAGATCAATCAGGACCCGAACGCGACGAAGTATTCGATCGTCATTCCGCCGCCAAACGTCACCGGCAGTCTCCATATGGGCCACGCGTTGCAGCACACGATAATGGATGTGCTGATCCGTTGGAAGCGAATGCAGGGCTACAAAACCTTGTGGCTGCCGGGAACAGATCACGCCGGAATTTCTGTCCAACGAAAGGTCGTCGAGCAATTAAAAAAAGACGAGCATAAATCGCCGCTCGATATCGGACGTGAGGAATTTGTCCGGCGCGCATGGACGTGGAAAGAACAGTACGGCAACACGATCACCGAACAGATGCGTCGCGAAGGCGCGTCAGTCGATTGGTCGCGGCATCGTTTTACGATGGACGATAGCTTGTCGCTCGCCGTACGCAATGTTTTTTGCACTCTTTATGAAGAGGGCTGGATCTATCGAGGATTGCGGATCGTAAATTGGTGTCCGAAAGATAAGACCGTGCTGTCCGATCTTGAGGTAAAAGAAGAGACGAAGAAGGACGGGAAACTCACGTATCTAAAATATCCGATCAAGGATAGCGACCGTACGATCACAGTTGCTACGACGCGGCCTGAGACGATGTTAGGCGACACGGCGGTCGCGGTAAATCCGTCTGACGAGCGTTACAAAGACCTGATCGGCAAGACGATCCAACTGCCGCTGACAACCCGTGAAATTCCCATCGTCGCGGACGAATATGTTGATGCTGACTTCGGAACCGGTGCGGTCAAGATCACGCCTGCGCATGACCCAAACGATTATCAGCTCGGCGAGCGACATAATTTGCCGCGATTGCTCGTGATGAATGAGGACGCCACCATGAACGCCGAGGCCGGGCCTGAGTTTGAAGGGCTTGACCGGTTTGTCGCACGGGCAAAGGTCGTGGAGATGTTCGAAGGGCTTGGCCTGCTCGAAAAGGTTGATGAATACGAGATCACGCTGCCTGTCTGCGAACGTTGTAAGACGATCGTCGAGCCGATATTGTCGGATCAGTGGTTCGTCAAGATGGACGAAATGCGTGACATGGCCCTCGAAATGGCGAGGGACAATGTGCCGCATTTCTGGCCCGAAGTGCCGCATCAAAAAGTTTACGCGACGTGGCTCGAAAACCTAAAGGACTGGACGATCTCGCGTCAACTCTGGTGGGGGCATCAGATACCGGCATGGTACGACGCGGACGGGAATGTCTTTGTCGCTCGTACGGCAAAAGAGGCGAAAGAGAAAGCGGACGGCAGAGAACTGACTCAAGATAGCGATGTGCTCGATACGTGGTTTTCGGCCGGGCTTTGGGCTTTTAGTACCTTCGGCTGGAACGGCGATGTGACCAAAACCGACGATCTCAGCATGTATCTTCCGACCGACGTGCTCGTGACCGGGCGCGACATTATCTTTTTATGGGTGTCGCGGATGATGATGCTCACTAAGAAGTTCACGGGGCAGGTGGCTTTCAATGATTGTGTGATAACAGGGACCGTGCTTGGGAAAGACGGTAAGCCGATGTCGAAGTCGCGTAATAACGGCGTCGATCCGATCGAGATGTTTGATAAGTTTGGTGTCGATGCGACGCGTATTTATCTTGCATCGATCGCGACCGGTGCGGATATCAAGTGGAACGATATCGGTGTTGAGACCTATCGTAATTTTGCGAACAAGATATGGAATGCTACGCGGTTTTGCCTGATGAATGCCGAGGGCGTTTCGGTCGAACACGCGAGCCTTATGTCGGGCGTCACCGATCTGCCGACCAAGTGGATAATCTCACGCCTCAATAAAACGGCTCTCGATGTAAACAGGGCGCTCGAAAAGTATGAGTTTCACACGGCGGTGTCGTTGCTCTATCACTTTTTCTGGGACGATTTTTGCGATTGGTATATCGAGCTTGTAAAAGACGAGATCACGAGTGGCAGCAAAGAAGGCACGACCCGCATTCTGACTATAATGGAGATCGCGTTGAGATTGCTGCATCCGTTTATGCCGTATTTGACCGAGGAATTGTGGCAGAAACTGCCGGGGACTTCGAGCGAATTACATGGCCCGGCTTACAGGAACCCAGTCGCTATCGCTCCCGGTTCTGACAAGACCGTTATGCTGACAAAATTTCCTCCGGGCGATGCGTCTGCAGTCGATGAAGCGGCGGAAAGGGAAATGGGAGCGGTCATCGACGTTATAAAAAAGGTGCGCAACATTCGGGCTGAGATGAATATCTCGACGGCGATCAAGTTTACTGTCCATATCGCGGCCGATGCGGCGATGCAAGGTGTGTTTAAGGCGAACGAAGCTCAAATTCTAAAGCTCGCAAAGGCCGAAAAACTTGTCATCGCCGCCGAACTCGATGTCCCGCGTGCCTCCGCAAAGGCGGTCACCAACGACACCCGCCTCGCCGTCCCGCTCGAAGGCCTCATTGATTTCGACGTCGAACGCACGCGTCTGAATAACCAGATCACAAAGCTCACCGAAGAAAAAACACGCCTCGACGGGCAGCTTTCGAACGCGAATTTTGTGGAGCGGGCTCCGGTTGAGAAGGTCGAGGAATTGCGCGAGCGTTCCTCAGAGCTGGAATCTCAAATAGCGACGCTCAACAACAATCTCGACGCGCTCGCGTGAAAATGAAAAATGCCGCGATCGTACAAGGTCTTTTGCGTTTCCTATGGCCGATGTCATTTTGGCTTAGCCGTCAGATCGTACATGGTTTTGATGCGCGGCTGTCCATCCTTTTCTACCAAGCCCTCAAACCTGCCAATTTGAAGCTCAATGTCCTTGGAGTTGGATAATTCGCGAAGATCGTCACGTTTGATAGTGAAGGTCACGTTTCGATAGTAAAGTCGTCCGTAAGATAATGGAAGGTCGGCGTACCCACCGTTGACGGTGCCCTCGCCGAGGTCCAATTTTCGCCCATCGAACAGAAAGATAAGACGCGGTGCAGCCGAGAGGGCCGGGAGAGGTTCGTAACTGGTTTCCTTCAAACAATCACAACCCAGCAAGAAGACCTTTACATCCTCGGTTACGTCGGATCCGGCAAATCGACCAAGTATGCTAAGTTCCCCACCATATCTCTTTGTTTTGAGAAGACGGAAATTAATGTGAGTTGAGATCGTCGTTAGGTCTTTGAATTTGTCATACTCGACCTTGAATTTCTTAGCATCAGGCACTTGCTTGATTCTTTCCTGAATGCTCTGCGCGGAGGCACTAAGAGTCAGCGCCAAGAGTGTGGTTGTGAGAATAAGAAGTTTTTTCATTGCATTGTACGTCGCTAATCAAAAGAGTTTATCGCTGTAAATCATTAGAATACTGACAATCAAACTCAAAATGCCCAACCCAAATGAACTTAGCTGCACCCAAAATGAAAACCAAGTTGTTTTCCCCAACCTTTTTACCCTTAATCTAGTAGATTTGACGCTTTCTCCTTCTCCAAACTTTTTTCGGGCAATTTGTGCAGTACACCTAAAGTCAAGCGTTCGGGAAATTACCGCTATGATACCGAAAAGCAGCGCAATTAGTTGAGATAACAGAGCAAACGTAAATAAACATTTAACTTTTCCGGTCGGAATAAACTTTTCATCCTTTAGTAGGGATGCGGAAAATCCTAAAGTAGCAGTGGCAAGGCCTAAGAGCAGATTTATAACGAAAGTAACCTGGTTGAGCGTAATGCCCTGCCAACGTATGTATTTCTCATTACTGCTCATTTACAACAAGTTTCCTCTTGTTCATCGAGATACACGCACAACTACTTATCAACACCAAGCGTCGTTAATAATACACCAATTTCGATGTGTCGGCGAAAGGATTCACACCGGAATATAGAAGATTCACCTGCTACAGCGACCTAATCACTTGGATTGGTCTTAGCCTGCGGGACGGGCGGGGTCATGTTTCGATCTCGGTTACGATTTTTCCGCTGTAATGTTAAAGTAATTGACTATGAATTGGCTCGAAAGTGGCGAAGTGATGGCGTCGGTTGGGGAATTTCTCGCGGAGGATATTGGGCGCGGAGATATTACGACGACGGCTTGTGTTCCGGCGGATACGCGGGGCGTCGGGCGGTTTTTGGCGAAGGAATATCTTGTTTTGTGCGGGCTGGATGTTGCCGAAGCCGTTTTTTTTCATCTCGATCCCGACGGCAGCGAGATCGAGACGACGCAGAACGAAGGCGACGAGGTCGAGGAAGGCACCGTTTTCGCGACGCTCAAGGGCTACGCGGATGTTTTGCTCGTCGGCGAACGCACGGCTTTGAATTTGATCCAACGAATGTCCGGCATTGCGACATTGACGCGGCAATATGTGAAGGCTATCGAGGGCACAAAGGCTCAGATCGTCGATACGCGAAAGACCACGCCGGGCCTGCGGCTATTGGAAAAATACGCGGTCACGGTTGGCGGCGGCAAAAATCACCGGCTCGGGCTCGATGACGGCGTGTTGATCAAGGACAACCACATCGCCCTCGCCGGCGGGATCACCGAAGCCGTCAAAGCCGCAAAAAACAAGGTCGGGCATCTGCACAAGATCGAGGTCGAGGTTACAAACTGGGCCCAACTCCGCGAGGCGATCAACGCCGGTGCCGAGATCGTCATGCTCGACAATCAAACTCCCGACGAAGCCGCCAAACTCGTCCAGATGGCCCGCGATATGAATCCGGCAGTGATGATCGAAGCCTCCGGCGGCATGGACCTCGACCGCGTACGTTCGTTCGCAGAGGCGGGTGTGGATCTGATATCTGTGGGACGTTTGACGCACTCGGCTCGTGCGGTTGATATTTCGTTTAAGATTCAGATAGCTTGAGGAAGTAGGCAGTTGGCGGTTGGCAGTAGGCTATAAGAAAGAATCAGCCGCAGATTTCTCAGATGACGCAGATAGAAAATGCGTTCTTATTTGCGTTTTTTGCGCCTTTTTGCGGCTAATTTGCTTTTTCGTTTGTGCCACCCGCTTACGCAGGTGGTTCTGACTTTAGGCCCGGTAGGTAATAGATCAGACCGATAGAAATTATAAGGGCGATCGTGCAGGCGATGCCGCCTTCGATGCCGTAGCTGCCGCCGGTTAGCCATGCCGGGCCGATGTCGGTTGCACGCAGAACGGGATCGGGACTGAATTCGGCGATGCCGCTTACATTTATGCCGAAGACAGGGCCTTGGAGCCAATTCCACGCCAGATGCACGCCGAACGGGAACCACAGATCGCGTGTCTTTAGATACGCGGCGGCGAACCAAATGCCCGCCAGGAGTGTGTTTACCGACGACATCAAATTTGCGGCCGGATTGCCGTTGTGAGCGAAGGAAAACAGAAGGGATGTGAAAGCAACGCCAATAATAAACACCTTTTCGCGAGTGAAAGTTTGTAAGAGGTAGCCGCGAAAGAGTGTTTCTTCCGAGGCCGCTCCTGCAGCAAAGATCACCAGCGTAGTAAGGAGCGTTATCGCGATCGCTGATGTAGCCGATGTTCTATTTATCGTAAGGTTCATCCCGCCAGACATCACCGCGATAATTACCGCCGAGCAGAACGCGACCGCGCCGATCACGCAGCCGAACGCGAGATTCCTTAACCAGAATTTACTAAAAGAACAGCCAAGAGCGCTGAACGCCACGCCTTCGAGTTTCTTTCCAAATAACCAACCGAGAAGCACAGCGGCGACGGTCGAGAATGTAAACGGAATAAGCAGCGGAAGATAACCGCCCGGGCCCTGGCCGAACGAAAATAGTTTGATCAGCTCAAGTGCTGCGAATATCGGGATCGCCGATACAAATATGAAAACGACAAGAAAAAATACCGCGCGCCAACCCGCACGAAGGCGGGCCATTTCGTTAAAGAAAAGTTTGTTCATTGTGGTGCGGATTCGATTCTAGCGGATGAAAGGACAGCAGACAAAGGCGGACAATCACCTACCAAAATTGTGTTAGACTTTGACATTGTGGATGAATGGATCACCAAGCCAAAACGGCGTAAGACCCCGTGGGTCGTAGGCACGCTCATGGTCGCCTCGCTGGCGCTGTTGATCATTCTCCAGTCGACCAATCTTTGGAAGACTTTTACTATCGAGTCTTCGAGTGACCTGCTACTGCTATATGCTCTCTCGTCGTTAAACTTTGTCGCTTTCATCATTTTCGCCTTTATCTTCCTTCGCAGCATCGTCAAGCTCGTTCGCGAACGCCGCACCTTCCAATTAGGAGCGCAAATAAAAACGCGGCTGCTGATCTATTTCTGTACGTTAAGTTTGCTGCCGATCATCGCAATGGCCGTGTTCTCGTATCTATTTATGAATCGCGCGCTTGAGCGGTGGTTTAGCCAGATACCGCAGCAAGTGATCCAGCAGGCCCGAAACATACAGCAGACATCGATCGATGACAGAAAGGCAAGAGTCAAAGCCTCCGCCAGAATGTTGTCCGCCACTCTCGATGGAAGTCCGGTCAACGAGGCCGGCCTAAAGAGAGTTGCCGAAGCTGGAGGTCTTGCCTATGTCGCCGTCAAGCTAGGCCAGAATAGCCCGACGATTGCGGCGATCGGGAATGTGCGCTCGGAAAAACAGGGCCAGTTCGAAAAGCTTCTCGCCGCCGCCAACGCAACCCGTGTCGATATTGACGAACTTGGTGCGAGCACGGACTTTGATGTCGGGATCGACACCACGAATGACGGTAAGCGAGTGATTATTGTATCCGATCCCATTAGCTCCACCAACGTCGAGCAACTTGCGGACAGTTCGCTTTCTGAACTTAACCGTCTCAGCCAGGAACAATTTACCGTTCGTCGGATTGGTTTACTTACGTTGGGCGTACTCACATTCTTGCTGTTATTTGCTTCGTCGTGGATCGCTTTTTATGTTGCCCGTGGGCTGACGGCGCCGATTAAGGCTTTGGCAGAAGGTGCGAGTGAGATCGCGAAAGGAAATTTTGGCCACCGCGTCGAGGTTTTGGCTGAGGACGAACTCGCAATTCTCGTCGATGCGTTCAACGACATGTCGGCTCGACTCGATGCAAATTCGGCGGAACTTACCGAACGGCGACGTTATATCGAGACGGTTTTGGACACGTTGCCGACTGGCGTGATCTCATTTGATCGCGAGAATCGGGTCAATACAATAAATGGAGCCGCCCTGAAGATCCTTGGCATTTTTGCTGTCGATGAACATCAAGGCCTCGATATCGATTCGATCACTGCAAATGAAGACCGCAAAGTGATCGAAAGGGTAGTAAGCCGTGCCAAACGTGTGGGCAGTGCGTCAGATCAGACTGTTCTCAGAACGGGCGGTGATGAGCGAAACGTCGCAATTACGGCGTCGGCTCTGCCTGCTGAGACCGGGGTCGTACTTGTGATCGAAGATCTTTCCGAACTGATCGCTGCACAACGAGCTTCGGCTTGGCAGGAGGTTGCCAGACGAATGGCTCACGAGATCAAGAATCCGCTGACGCCGATCCAGCTTTCGGCCGAGCGTATCGCGAAAAGATTTGATCGCAGCGGACACGTCGAAAATGGCGGCGGCAAACGCATCGATGATCGGGGGCCGCTCGGCGACGTAGTTCACGAGAGTACTGAGACGATTCTTCGCGAAGTCACTTCCTTGAAAATGATGGTCGATGAATTCTCGCGATTTGCTCGACTTCCTGAGACGGAACTTGTTCCTGGCGACGTCTCGGAGATCATTAGGCAGTCGGTTGCAGCATTTGAGGGGCGTTTCCCAAATATTTCGATTGATTTCGCTGAGAACGGCTCATTGCCTGAGATTCTACAGGACGGCGAGCAGCTGAAGCGTGTTTTTGTTAACCTGATAAGCAACGCGGTCGAGGCGTTTGACGCCGAACACGACGGCAGGAGCGTAATAATCACGGCTCGCCACGATATTGCTCGCGATCTGATCGTCGCGGAGGTTTCCGACAACGGCAAAGGAATTGCACCGAGCGATCTGCAAAAGCTGTTTCAGCCGTATTTTTCGACGAAAGGACGCGGTACGGGATTAGGGCTGGCGATCGTAAAGCGCATAATTACTGAGCATCGCGGACGCATTAATGTCGTCGCCAATCAGCCGCATGGCGCAAAGTTTATCATTGAGCTGCCGGTAAATAGTTGATCGAGATGCAGAATTCCATCCTTATTGTTGACGACGAACGCGGCATTCGCGACACCCTGCGTGGTGTGCTTGAGGATGAGGGGTTTGTTGTCGAAGCGGTCGAGTCGGGCGAGGCCTGCCTCGAAAAGGTCATGACTCACAATTTCGCCTGCATTTTGTTGGATATCTGGCTCGGCGAAGGCATTGATGGTCTTGAGACGCTGCGTCTGTTGAAAGATGAGGGTAGTGATGCGGCCGTCGTGATGATCTCTGGCCACGGTAATATTGAGACGGCGGTGAGATCGACGAAGCTTGGGGCGTTCGATTTTATTGAAAAGCCGCTCAGCATCGACCGCACTGTTGTCACAGTGAAAAACGCGGTTCGTCAGCGTGAGCTCGAACGCGTCAATCTGCAGTTGCAGAGCGAACTTGCCGAGGAATACGTGATGGTTGGCGAATCGGTCGCGATGCGTGCACTTCGCAAGCAGATCGCCATCGTGGCGCCGACCGACGGCCGGGTTTTGATCTCGGGCGAAAGCGGCACAGGAAAAGAACTTGTGGCACGTGCGATACACGCCCAGTCGAAGAGAAAGGGTTCGCCCTTTGTCGAGATAAATTCAGCCGCGATACCCGAAGAGCTGGTTGAGTCGGCGTTATTTGGCCATGCTAAGGGTGCATTTTCCGGTGCGACCAGATCAAAGAAAGGGAAGTTTGAAATAGCCGATGGTGCGACGCTTTTTCTGGATGAGATCGGCGACATGTCGCCGCGTGTGCAGGCCAAAATGCTGCGCGTGCTCGAGGAACAAAGGTTTGAGCCGGTTGGCAGCAACACGCCAGTTTCGGTTGATGTTCGAGTTATTTCTGCGACAAATAAGCCGCTCGAAGGACTTATCGACAATGGCAATTTTCGTCCCGATCTTTTTTACAGGCTAAATGTCATCCCGTTTCAGGTGCCGCCGCTTCGTGAGCGACGCGAAGACTTACCGGTGCTGATCGAGCATTTCAACCACAAGTTTTCTGTTGATTACGGCAAAGAACCGAAGTTGTTCGAGGCGGATGCCATCGAATCTTTGCAAGATCATGCATGGCCCGGCAATGTGCGCGAGCTAAAGAACACGATCGAACGGATCGTCATTATGTCGACAAAGAAGAAGATCGCCGCGGCTGATCTCCCTAAAATTGACTCGACAAACGGCATCGCTGCAAGTACCTTTCGTTTCCCGACATTCAAAGACGCAATCGACGCGTATCAGCGTGAGTTTATCCAGCACAAGCTAGCCGAATTTGACGGAAATGTGGCGAAAGCCGCCGATGACATGGGTGTCGACCGCAGCCATTTGTATCGGAGGATGCGAAATTTAGGGATAAAGGCCTAGCTATTCAGTTTCCTATTTTCCAAGAACACCAGCGATCTCGTTGAAAGGTGCAGCGTTTATCGCGTCCGAACAACCTCGACTGAACAGTGGGCTCTTGCGGCAGCGGCGGCAGATACGCTTCCGATCAGAAACCGCTCGAACGAATTTCCGGCGCAGTGTGGGCCAACAAATATTGTGTCGGCGTTCCACCGTTCGGCCTCTTCGACGATCATTTTCTTAGGATTGCCCATGACGACGTCGACGAGAGATGATATCCCTGCATTTGTCAGCTTTGCGCGAGCCCCGGCTGCAAGCGTCTCCGCCCATTGAGCAACTAGCCGTGCCTCAACTGCGGCGTCCGTCATTTGCGGCGTAAACCGGCCGATCGAGACCAAAACAGACGAATCGGCAACCGCCAGCAATTTGACCTCAGTGTCAGGCCTCCAGTTTCTGCGAGCGATCGAATCCACAGCGTGCATTGCGGTCGGAGAGCCGTCAAAGCCTACTAGTATCTTTTCCGGATGTGTTTCACGGCTTTTGGATCCCCGAGCAATACGCACCGAGCATTCGGCCTCGGTCAATATTATTTGGGACGTGTGTCCGATGAACATCTGATGTTGGCCTGCATCCCTGCGGGGTTCACCGACGACGATCAGGTCGGGCAGGAACGAGCCGGCACGAGCGAGGATCTCGCGGGGAGGAGACCCTGCGGTTGTTTCTGAGCTAACTTTCCATTCCGGAAACCTCGAGGAAATAGCCGTGACGCCAGACGCTGCAATTCTTTCGGCCTCATCGACATTCTTAGGAGGCAGCCACGTTTCCGAGATCGTGAGCAGTAGTACCTCCGTCTCATCGGGAAGTCCCGCATATTGCAGATCGTGAAGTGCCTCCGTTGCTGCGTCAGAACCGTTAAAACCGATCAATACCCTCATCATCGCATCCTCGCTAAAAAAAGTACGGGTTTGTATTCCAACCCGGGCACGTCTCAGTCTGGTGTTTTGCAAGACTTATGCCAGATAGAAATGTTGTGTTTACGACGACTGTCACGCAAAAAGCGTGGATTTTCTCGCAGGACACTATCAAAAATTCTCAGTTCTGATTCGGTTCTTGGTGCCTTTCGCGGTTTGAGCCAATAAGAGCGGGGAAATCGATTTTCCTCAACGGCGGAACAGTGGTTGCAGTAATCGCGAAGTAGCAGAGGTGACGTAAAGCACGTCCAGAGGGTGTAGTGCGAACTCTAGTTGGAGACGGAATATGGCATCTGTTCTTTTAGAAAACACAAGCATGGTCAAATCCGAAGTGGTCCTACCTGTCATCAGTGAAGGCGACCATGTGATCGGGGCGTTTGTGGGCCGCTCGGACGGACCGACGCTGATCGTGGTAGGCAGTCTTCATGGAAACGAACCGGCCGGGTCAAATGCGCTCCGGGGGATGGTTCCCAAGATCTCGCGTTTGAACGATAAGCTGGACGGTAGAGTGTATTTTCTGATAGGAAATACGAGGGCATTACCCTTGGGCTCGCGCTTCATTGACGCTGATCTCAATCGTCATTGGACTCAGCATAACCTTTCAAATGTAGGTTTGTCCGAGCTTCTTGAAACCTCGGAGGGTGTGGAACTTACGGAGATCGATCAAATCCTGGACGGGATACTAGTAACGGCGATGGATGAGGTATTCGTTCTTGACCTTCACTCGACCTCGGCGGATGGGGTTCCCTTTGCGACCGTCGGCGATACGCTTCGAAATCGCAATTTTGCTCAACAGTTCCCTGTCAGGATCTTGCTGGGTATCGAAGAGCAACTCGACGGCACGATGTTGGAATATTTGAACAACGCCGGAGCAGTAACTCTGGGATTCGAAGGCGGCCAGCACCATTCCGACGAAACCGTCAGCAACCACACATCGATGGTCTGGCTGGCTTTAGAAAACGCCGGCATACTTTCGACTGCCGATGTGCCCGAGCTTGAACTTCATCGTCGGCGGTTGACGGTCGGGAAACGCGGCAAATCCATTATCGAGGTGCGTCACCGCGAAGCGATCACCGACGAGGACGGATTTGAGATGGATCCCGGGTATAATAATTTCGATCCAATTAGGAAGGGACAGGTTTTGGCCAAGAACAAGTACGGCCCTATTCGGGCTGTCGAATCGGGAATGGTTCTAATGCCACTCTATCAAAAACTCGGCAACGACGGATTTTTTATCGGCCGCGAGATCTCACCTTTTTGGCTTTGGCTTTCAGGATTGCTCCGTGGGATAGGTATCCAGAGAATGATTCACTTTCTTCCGGGCGTACGACGTGACCAAGATGACGCCGCAACGCTCATCATCGACACACGTATCGCCCGCCTATTCCCGCTCCAGATCTTTCATTTGCTCGGTTTTCGGCGTCGACGTTGGGCCGGGAATAAGCTGGTCGTGAGCCGTAGAAAGCACGATACATCTGGTCCTTTTAAGTGGAGGGGCAGCACTTAATGGGTGAGAAAAAGGTAACAACGGGATATGACGACACCCAGATGCGGGCTTTTACGCTCGGCGTACTGAACGATTTACAGGCACTCGAGCGGATGTTGGATTCCGGCATGTTCGAAGAGGACGTGCGCCGTATCGGTGCGGAACAGGAGATGTTTCTGGTTGATTCTGCTATGCGCCCGGCTGGACTCGCTGTTGAGGTGATAGAAGAAGCCAAGGATGGACGTCTCACGACTGAGATCGGCAAATTCAATCTTGAGGCGAACCTTACACCGCGTGAGTTTAGCGGGGACTGTCTTGGTCTGATGGAAGACGAACTTAACGAGATCCTCGCCGTGGTTCGCAAAGCCGCGGGAAGATTCGACGCAGGCGTTGTTCTGGCCGGGATTTTGCCTACGATCCAGCTTTCCGATCTAACGCACGACAATCTGACCCCAAATCCCAGGTACCATGAGATCGATCGGGTCGTGACCGAACTTCATGGTAAAGACCGCTATATTCAGATAAAAGGGCTGGACGAGCTGCAGATCACTCTCCAGGACACCTTCATCGAGTTTTGCAATACCAGTTTTCAGATCCATCTCCAGGTCGGTGCAAAGGATTTTGTTAGATATTACAATTGGGCACAGGCGATAGCAGCACCGGTACTGGCCTCGGCGGTAAATTCGCCGATACTCCTTAATCATCGACTCTGGCACGAAACGCGTTTAGCGCTCTTCCAACACGCTATCGATACAAGATCGTATATCCACAAAGAGAGAAATCAACCACCGCGAGTAAATTTCGGCGAGCGTTGGGTCGAGGATTCCATTATCGAGGTGCTCCGCGAAGACGCGATCAGGTTCCGCATTCTGCTGACTCAGGCTGTGGAGGAAAACTCACTCGAAGTGCTTTCAAATGGCTATATACCGCAGCTTGCCGCATGGCGTCTCCACAACGGCACGATCTGGCGTTGGAACCGACCGTGCTATGGCATAGTCGGTGACAAACCAGGCTTGCGAATCGAAGCCCGTTATTTGCCGGCCGGACCGTCGGTCATTGATGAAATGGCAAACGCAGCGTTCTTTCTTGGCTTGATGACCGAACTTCCGGAGGAATTCGGTGACATAAGGGAATTCATGGCGTTTGACGACGCAAAAAATAACTTTTTCAATGTCGCCCGATATGGCCTGAATGGACAGATTCGCGGGATTGACGGGAAAAGCCGCCGCGTGGGGCGGTTGATCTTAGAGGAGCTGCTTCCGAGAGCAAAACGCGGGCTGGTCCGGGCTGGCATCGAAGAGGACGACATCGAACGCTTTCTTAACGTCATTGAGGCAAGAGTCACCGCCGAAAATACTGGTTCAAAGTGGATGCTAGATTCCTATGCAGCGATGGATAAGAGGGCAAAACCCAACGTTCGGATGCGATCATTGACCGCTGCGATGAAAAAACACCAAGAGAGTGGCGAGCCGCTGGATGAATGGCCCTTGGCAGAAATACCGGCAAAGTCGGAGTGGATCGACAATTACAAAACGGTCGAGCAGTTTATGGCCGTCGATCTCTTCACCGTTCGGGCTGAAGATATTCTCGACCTTGCGGCGAGCCTTATGCACTGGCGCCATGTTCGCCACGTTCCGGTTGAGGATGATTCGGGACGCCTGATCGGGATAGTCTCACACCGCGATCTGATCGAGTTATTGGCCTCGGGAAGATTTGCCGCGGCGACGTCGGTTCTGGTCAGCGACATAATGAAGACTGACCTTATAACCGTGAAGCCAGACACGCCGACTCTCGAAGCCCTCGATCTGATGCGGGAACACAACATCGGCTGTCTACCAGTGATCAAGGACGACCGACTCGTCGGGCTAATAACGGCCTATGATTTTTTGACGGTATCGGCAAAGTTGCTCGAAGAGAAATTGACTAATGTGACAGGAGAACAAAATGAATGCGGCCAAGAGACAAAACGAGTGGACGAACTTCCTTAAATTTTTTAGCGAACAAAATGTCGGTAAGCCGACGCGACTCGGCGTTTTTGAGACCAACACGAGCGTTGTCAATGACCTCTGGCTTGAGTGCGGTTTGCCACTCGTGGGTGTAGACATCGATGCAGACGGAGTAACGCCAGCAGTCCAGATAATGGTCGGTTCGCTACTACACGAGATCAAAAATGCGGTCAAACTGTCCTGTCACCTCAGTGCCTCGGGGGATGAAGACGGGCTCGACGTTCTCGATAATTACGGCCGCATGACCGTCCTGCGTTTTGAAGAACGCAGACCGACTGATCACATCAATACAGTCGGCTGCCCGGCAATACCGGTGGCAGACGATAGAAAACCATAAAATGGCAGGTAGCTTGATATTATGAAGATCTTGATTGGATATGATGGTTCGGACTGCTCTAATGCGGCACTCGATGATCTTAGGACGGCCGGCCTTCCTGAAGAAGTCGAAGCGGTTGTCATGTCGGTTGCGGAAGTTTGGCTGCCTCCTCCGCCGGAAGATGAAACCTTGAGCGAATACGCTAAGGACCTCCAAACACACCCGCAGCCGTTCAAGGCCTATCAAACACATGCTAAAGCTGTGACCGAAGCTGAGACCCTTGCCACTACCGCACGGCGGCGGGTATGTGAGATGTTCCCTGGATGGAACGTCAAGGCTGAGCCAAACTACGGTTCCCCGGCTTGGGAAATTGTGTCAAAGGCCGCAGAAATGAAAGCCGATTTGATTATTGTCGGTTCACATGGACGTTCCGCGGTCGGACGCCTCTTTCTTGGGAGCATTTCGCAAAAGGTTCTGACCGAGGCCCGGTGTTCTGTCAGAGTTGCCCGGGGACGCATTGAGGTTGAGCCGGCTCCGTCACGTATAGTTATCGGCTATGATGGATCGGCCGGCGCGAATGCAGCGGTCAATGCTGTTGTTTCAAGAAAATGGAGCTCGCTGACTGAGGTGAGGATGGTTGCGGTCACGGATCCGATCGGATCTTCGGTTGTAGAAAGGCTGTCGCCACTCGTAGATTGGGCGACGGAAACGAATGAAGGCGAGAGTGATTGGCTGAAAAAACTAGCCCAGAAGTCGTTACAGACCCTGCAAGCAGCAGATTTGACCGCGACCTTCGTGATCGAAGCCGGAAACCCGAAACAGGTGCTTATCGACGAGGCAGAACGTTGGCACGCTGATTCGATCTTTGTCGGAGCGAACCGTTTCGGAAGCAGCGTTGAAAGATTTCTTCTCGGAAGCGTTTCGGCGGCGGTGGCGGCCCGGGCCCACTGTTCGGTGGAAATCGTCAGGAGCACGAGACCAAATCCGTAAGTTGTCGTTTCCGCGACGTGTAGAGAATGAAAGATCTTGCTGCGACTCGAAATCACGACCGACTCGAACATGACCACACGCCCGAGGCAATCCGCCGTCGGCTGATACGCGGCGCAGGACAGAATTATCTACGTGATTTTGTATATGGCGGAATTGACGGAGCGGTTACTACGTTTGCGGTTGTCGCCGGAACGATGGGAGCGAATCTTTCCACCCGCGTGGTATTGATATTAGGCGCGGCAAATTTGATTGCCGACGGCTTTTCGATGGCGGCGTCGAATTTTCTTGGAACACGGGCCGAACGGGATGATTACCGACGGTTGGAACTTGTCGAAGATCGCCATATCGAACTCGCACCGGACGGTGAGCGCGAGGAGGTGCGTCAGATCTACGCCGCGAAAGGCTTTTCGGGCGCAGAGCTTGAGCGTGTCGTCGAACTCCTTACGTCCGACCGCCAACGCTGGATCTCGGTAATGATGACAGAAGAATACGGTTTGCCGCGCGAGATACGTTCCGCATGGATAGCCGGCGCTGCGACTTTCGGGGCGTTCATCGTCTGCGGACTTATCCCGCTCTTTCCATTTATTCTGGGCATATCTGAATCGTTCTTGTTTTCGACCGCGTTGACGGCAGCAACTTTCTTCCTTATCGGTTCGATGAAAAGCCGCTGGTCCACAGATTCGTGGCTGCTTTCCGGAGTGACAACGTTTCTCGTCGGCGGAGCGGCTGCCGCTCTTGCGTTTCTAGCGGGCGTACTATTAAAGAATGTCGTGCCGTAGTACATGACATCTTCGAAAAGTCCATGTTTTTGACTGGACGGTCATTATCCGACCGCGGAAGGTCTTGAGCAAAATGCTTTCAGTTGAAATACTTGGGTTATGCAGCGTTGGTTGGTAGTTATTCTTGCGGTTCTTGTGATCTCTCTCCTGGCGATCATTGTATTCGATTCAGCGATACTGAGATTGACGACAATTATCGCCGGAACGTGCCTTGTTCTCTGGCTCAGCGAGATAGTGCCGCCGTTTGTTCCGACTTTTTTGCTGTGCTCACTCACGCCGCTCCTGCTTGGGCCGCTTGATAATAAGTTCAATTTGCCAAATGTTCTGACCTGGGCGATGGATCCAGTCTTAGCCTTATTCTTCGGTGGATTTGTTCTAGGTGTGGCTGCCGAGAGCTACGGCGTTGATAAACACCTTGCAAATTTCGCGCTTCGCTCATCCGGAAGTTCATTCACAAAATTCTTGTTTTTCGTGATCTTTTTGACGGCTTTCCTATCGATGTGGATGTCGAATATTGCTGCGGCAGTTTTGATGCTGGCGTGCCTGCATCCCGTTTTGCGAAACTTTGAGATCGATAATATTCTGCGACGTTCGATACTTGTAGGCGTAGCCATGGGCGCAAATATTGGCGGCATTTCCACACCGATCGGCACGGGACCGAACGCAATTGCCATCGCGTCGGTCTCAGAAACGAGTCACATTTCGTTTCTCGGATGGATGAGTTTTGCTTTCCCACTTTCTGTGGGCATGCTATTTATTGGTTTCACGTTGATCTGGTTTCGGGTTCGCCGCTGGCAAGGCGAATGGCCAACCAAAGCCGTCCAACTGAACAAAGACGAATCCGATGCTGAGAATCTTCGATCCGCTAAGGTAGGAGAATTGTGGTTTTTGCTGATCTTCGCCGGAACGATCCTTCTTTGGCTGGCTGAGCCCGTGCATGGAGTCTCGGCAAGTATCGTATCTCTGGCTACAGCGAGCGTTTTGTTCTTGACAGGCTTGCTTAGAAAAGATGACCTTCTGCGCGTGGATTGGTCAACGCTTTTGCTTATCGCGGGAGGAATTACGCTCGGTAAGCTTTTAGAGCAATCAGGCCTGATCAAAGCTATCGCTGCAAACATTGAGTGGAATGACCTGAATATGACGCTGGCGCTGTTCTTGTTGTGCCTGGCTAGTGCGACGCTTTCGGCTTTGATGAGCAACACTGCGACGGCGGTGATGTTGATCCCGCTTGCGCAGGTGCTCATCCCGGGATCGTCGACGGCGATCATCATAGCCATCGCAGCGTCATTCGGGATGCCCTTTGTCATAAGTACACCACCGAACGCAATGGTATTTGGCGAGGGCGGGGTTCGCTTTAGGGATCTATTTGTGCCCGGAATAATAATTATGCTTATGGGTTGTCTGGTTATCAGTATAACGGGCCGGGCGGTTTTGGACTGGACTGGTTTATTTTGATCAAACGTTCCGTCAGTTATGGAGTGCGGGTTCTCACCGGCCAGACAGCGAGGTCTAAGTTATTCGGTAGGTAAACCGCTCGAGATAATGACTGGAGAATGAAAAAAAAGCCCAATTTGTGTGGGACGAGGCGATCTCATGCGTCTCCCACACCGCACGGGGCCTCGTCCCGGTTGGGAATCACGGCCGGGGGTGGCCGTGCGTTCCCAATCTCATACCACCACTTGTTACTCTGTCAGCAGCGCCGCCCCGGACGTGATCTAGAACGCGTCAGCAATCGTTAGTTCCTCCACAATTGTCTTTATCGACGCGGATCCGTATATGAACGTTGCGGCCTTTCCAAAAGTCCGAGGTTCCTATCGTCTAGCTGACCGACGGTTTTCTACCGTCTTTTGTTGAGTAGGCAACCTGCGTGCCGTCTCCAAAATGTCGATAACACCCCGAATTTTCTATCAACGTCGGCGAAGCAAATCAAATTGGCGCGAATTTTTTCGCAGCTGGATGAAAAAGTAGGCGCCTGAAGAGCTGAGCGGTATTTCGTGCGCTTTGAGAACCTCCATTTTGATGGTATTTTCGTGATATTCACTAACGGAATGTAAATTGCAAATACTAATGTGGGTCGCGATGGGTGCGAGAATGCATCTGCCCGGTGCGCGGCTTGAGGAACAATGAACTCTTCACAACACGTTATGCAATATCACTTCGACCCACACATTCAGGACGAATGTTACGATGGTGCCGTGCCCGATGACGGGTTCTATTGCGAATTGTCGACTGTTGAACTTGCCCTATTTGAATCTCTTAAGATCACTAAGTCCTTTCCTAAAGGAAGGCTCCTGTTTGTCGAGGGACAACCCCCCGCCGGTGTCTATGTGCTCAGTAAAGGCCGCGTCAAGCTATCGACCTGCACGTCGGACGGGAAGGTGATAATTCTCGGCATTGCCGGACCCGGGGATGCGCTTGGCCTTACAGCGATTCTTTCGAACGACGAATATGAAACGACCGCCGAAGCTCTTGATCAGTGCCAGGTCGATTTTGTACCGCGCGATGCTTTCCTTAATTATCTGCGGGAAAACAAAGGTGCAACGCTTGTAGCGGCTAAACAACTTAGCCAAAATTACCGTGCGGCTCACAAAATGATCTGCTCTCTCGCATATTCAGAACCAGTACTTGTGAAGCTCGCAAAGCTATTTCTGAACTGGAGTTCGAACGGCCACCCGGATAATGGCTCCGTTCATTTGAAGAACTTGTTTACCCACGAACAAATGGCCGAGATGATAGGGACCACCCGCGAAACTGTGACGCGGTCGCTTAGGGAAATGCGGGAACGCGGCTTGGTTACGCTAAAGGGATCGAATCTGATAATACATAGCAAGGATCGCTTACGCCTAGCGACCGGGACCAGAAACTGGAGTGGAAATGGGACTGGAAATGGCGACGGAAATGGGAATCGGCATTGTGACGATGCTCACAGACGTACCTCTTTTTGAAATCTACGATAGTGGTGACGAACAGACTGCTTGCGACTCGGAGACAATATTATGGATCGCGCCAACAAACTAAAAATCGGACTATTGACGGTATTTTCGCTCCTCTTCCTTGGATGGGGCGTCGCTGGATATTTGACCGTGCCGGAGGTTTCTGCGGATACGGAAGCTGGCTTCATGGCCACCAATGCCCTGGCAGCGAGCGATGATTACGTAGGCAGCGACGCATGCGTCGCGTGTCACGAAGATCAGTTCAAGAAGTTCAAGGGCACTAAACATGCCAGCTTAAAAGACATTCCTGACTGGAAGGATAAAAAGCAAGGCTGCGAATCATGTCACGGTCCCGGTAAAGCCCATGTCGAGGATGCGACGGACCTGACAAAGATCGTTTCGTTCAAGAATAAGAACTCGAAGCAGATATCTGAGACCTGCCTTGCCTGTCACTCAGGCAAAGAGAGTCATAATAATTTCCGTCGGGGCGAACACTGGCGGAACAATGTCGGATGCACTGATTGCCATGCGGCCCATGGACCTAGCCTTGACAGTCCAAGTGCCGGTTCAGCGACGCTGACAGGAAGAGCTTCTACTCTTAATCCTCCCCCGGCAATGCTGAAGTCCAATGAACAACAGCTCTGCATTGCCTGCCATAGCGAAGTGAAATCGCACTTCAATAAACCGTTCCGACACAAAGTTATGGAAGGAACGATGAACTGCAGTGACTGCCACAATGCTCACGGCGGTTTTGAGTCGAAACAAACCAAGCTTGGTATTGGTAATGATGCGGCCTGTGTAAAATGCCATGCAGACAAGCAAGGACCCTTCGTTTTTGAACATGCTCCGCTGAAGGTCGAAGGATGCGCCGCGTGCCATACGCCGCACGGCTCAGCCAATCCGAGGTTACTAAAACGCAACCAGGTCCGCCAGCTTTGTCTGGAATGCCACAGCGGTATCACCGAGCAACTTTCCGACGGCCCGACAGGCGGCCCGCATGATCAGAAAACACTGCTCCAACGTAATTGTACTGCCTGTCATTCGATGATACACGGTTCAAATTCGAGCAATGTGTTCTTTAGATGATGAGTAAGAAGGAGGATCTATGACTCGCAAAATGGATAGGAAAACAGAAAAGGTTGTCATGAGAAATAGGGTCTTATTCATCATGTTCTGGGTGATCGCCCTGATTTTCACCGCTACTAATCTCAGTGCTCAAACTCCGACGCCGACACCTTCGGACGGCTACACCGTTACCTCGTCGATCGAGTTCGGGGTTCGCGGGTTGCAAGTTGATGGAAGCGATGAAAAATTCCGAAGCGACCTGAACTACCGGCCGGGATTCCGTATCTGGGACTCTAATTTCATGATCAAGCCCGCAAACGGGAAAGGAAATGTATTTGATTCGTTGCAGATCAAGGCCTCCGGTTGGGGGGCTGACCCGTCGGGCTTTGTCCGCATCGGGATGGATAAAGCAGGAGCATACAGGTTCGATGCCAATATCCGGAAGGTAAATTTGATCAACCGGGTCAACAATATCACTCTTGGATACCATCCCTCGAATACGGACCGAAATTTCGGCGATTTTGATCTGACCCTCTTTCCAGAAAGAGAAAAATTTCGCCTCCGTTTCGGCATTTCGTTTGACAAGGCCGGAGGAAATCGCGGTGCATCCCACCGGACACGCGATGTTTTTCCGATCGTCGAAAAGTTAAACTCGGACGCCAACGATTTTCGGGTTGCATTCGACACAAAACTGGCTGGATTTAAGCTGAGCTTTACTGGTGGTCTCCGTCGTTTTGATGACAACGGAAAATATGTTATTGAATCACGACAAATCGGGGTTGCGGGAAGCTGTTTTTTCGGGATCTGTATTTCTCCAACGGACGTGAATTTCATCAATCGGCTGGAAAGGCGAAATCCAAATACCGGCAAAACTGAATATGGCATCTTTTCGATGAACCGCACTTTTGCGCAGAAGCTGGATCTGACCGGCAGGTTTATCTATTCGCAGACTGAAAACGAATTCAATATCTTCGACAATATTAATTATGACGGCCAGATCCGCCTCCCAACGGGTGTTACGTCTCCGGCCCTATTTGTCGATGCCGACATTTATGATATAGCCGGCAGGGCGAAGCGGCCGCAGTCCCGTGGAGATATTGGGCTAACCTATACAGCAACCGAAAGGGTCAGGTTTTCCAACACCTTTACCTTTGATCAATTCACCAGTTTTGGCGATTCCAATGTCTATCAAAATACAACCGCCCGATTGCAGTCAACTGGTCTGCCTTACACGGGTGGACTGCCACAACCGCCAAACTACCTGGATACCCGCGCCTTGTATTGGCGTCAACACAATCTCAAGCGGTTTACGAATACGACGGAAGCCGATTTTCAGGTCAACAACCACTTTGCTTTTTCTATTGGCTACAGATTCACACACCGAAAGGTAGGACTTGGCTTACGGAGCCAGACAGTGGATGACCTGCTTAACAGGCCGCTGAGCGCGGCGACGTTTAGCGTTGACGAGGAAGAGAATTCGGCTCATATTCTTCTCTTTGGAGCCAAAATAAAACCAACGAACGACTGGGCTATCTATGCGGACGGAGAATATGGTTCGGCAGATAATGCTTTTATTAGGCTGGCCAACCACGATTACTCAAATTACCGGGTACGAAGCAACTGGAATTACAAAAAACTCACCTTCAATGTTTCAGGCATTATCAGGAACAATGAAAACCCGTCCCGAACCGCGGATTACCGTAACGCGACGACTGGAGCGATAATCCTCCCCGCATTTGATATTATCGCAAACGTCCGAAGCCGGGTACTTTCTGCTTTTGTGGATTATGTTCCGGATCCGCGATGGTCGCTGAGTACGGGGTACACATACAATTACCTGTCAAGTAAGACTGATACGGTAGTGCCATTGTCACTTAATGCGGCTCAACCTCCGAATCCGGTTGGCAACCTGGGTTTCCTGCGAGGGTTCAGCGAATTCTACATTAAGGACAATTTTTTCTTTGTGGATCTGTCGGGACAGCCGGCCAAACGCGTCTCGTTCTATGCCAGTTATCGTTATAACAACGATAAGGGCCAGGGAAGCCGAGCTGCCACGTTGATGGAGCGCTTCCTAAGTTCTTATCCATTTAAGTCTCATACGCCCGAATTCAGACTGGCGATCAAGCTGAGCAGGAACGTCGATTGGAATCTTGGTTATCAATACCATAACTATAAGGAAAGATTGCAGTACGGGTATTTCCCTTACAATGAATTGATTAATACCAATGTAATTCCCGCTAACGCAACGTACCCGACCAATCAAAACTACCGGGCACATCTGCCGTACACTTCACTACGGATCTACTTCGGGGGAGATCACTGATCCGTTATTCGAGTCACCTTGCTCGTCGGTGATGCCTTGCATCACCGACGCAATTTTTGTTTTAATACCAGGCACGATCATCCAGCCCATCTGTTCTATATCTTCCCTCCGGCCCTTGGAGCGTTCGAGTGCCTTAGAAACTGGCGAAAGGATCGATTATGGGTAGACTCAAGTTCGGTACCAACTTTGCGTTATTTGTACTCTTTTTTGGGGTCGCTCTGCTCGATGCGTTTCAATCTGGCAACTGGATAAGGGCAATTTTTTGGGTCGCCATCGGCGTGACATTTATCATCGGCGATAACATGCGGGCGAAAAAACAATAATAGACCAATCGTTTTCGGCGGATCGGAAGCGTGTATAATATATCAACAAGCCCTGAACGATTGAATACGCCGATGGGTATTTACCTTAAAGCCGCAGTCATAATTTGCTTCATCCTCGCCGGGGCTACGTTTTATTTCTACCGCCCTGGCGAAACAAGAGCGCAAAACCCCGCGAAGCCTTATCTTTCCGCAAATCAGCAACAGTCCCAATTTCCTACGAATCTGAATCTGGAATGTAGCGGATGTCACAACGCAGGCAAACCGATCCCGTATCTTGGGGGTGAGCAATTTCACAAGGACGCGCACGGTGCCTTTGACGTGAGCATTCACGCAAAGGTCGGTGCAGCCGGCAAACCGGCGGCGGATTGCGCGGACTGTCACTCCGTGGGCGGCAATATGACAACGGTGTTGCCAGCGGAGAATCCAAAGTCCACGGTGAACCGGGCCAATATTTCGCAAACATGTGGTGCCTGTCATCAAGGCTCAGCCACTACTTTTCACCTCAGCATTCACGGTAGTCGGCGCGACGAGGGCGATGAAAGAGTCGCATCCTGCGCCGATTGTCACGGCTCACACGGTATTTTGCCCGCCAGAGAGATCGACTCAACTCTTAACCGTGCCGCTGCGGGAGTGGTTTGCTCGAAGTGTCACACAGAAAATGTGGCTGAATATCACGCCAGCAGTCACGGCATGGCCTTGAATGATGGCAAAGAAAATGCCCCAACATGTACGACGTGTCATACAGCGGTCTCCCATCTTAAGGCTCCGCTGACCTTGCGCGACTTTAATCTGCAGATGATCAATAACTGCAGTAAGTGTCACGCGCAGCAAGCCCCGAGTTACAGGGATACATTTCACGGCCAGGCAACGGCCCTTGGCTTTAGACCGGCCGCAACCTGTGCCGATTGTCATACGCCGCACCATAATCTTCCAGCGAGCAACCCCCTTTCATCGGTGCATAAAGACAACCTGGTACAGACCTGTTCAAAATGCCACGCAAACGCGAACCCCAGCTTCGCGACCTATAGCCCGCACCCCGAGCCCGACAACCCGGATAAATCTGCCCTTGTCTATTACACGAGTCATTTTATGGAATGGCTTTTAATGGGCGTCTTCAGCTTTTTTGGCCTCCATACGGTACTATGGCTGCAGCGATCGGTCGTCGCCTATTTGAAGGAAAAGCATGAAAAGTCGCCGGACGACAAGCTCTATGTTGTTCGTTTTGCTAGAGCCCACCGATTTACCCATCTGTTGATCGTGATCAGTTTTCTGGGTCTGGCGGCGACCGGCCTGCCGCTGATGTACTACTACACCGAGTGGGGCCAGACGCTTGTTAGCCTTCACGGCGGACTCGAAGTGACCCGGTTCCTGCATCGCATTTGTGCCGGCATCACGCTCGTATATGCCTCATATCACGTCTATTTCATCGTCAGGAAGGCGGTTTATGAGCGCAAGTATTCTGTACTTTATGGCCCGGATTCGATGATGATCCGTAAACAGGATTTCATCGATGTTTTCAATATGTTCCGCTGGTTTTTGTATCTTGGCCCGCGACCGAGGCTTGATCGCTGGACGTATTGGGAGAAGTTCGATTATTTCGCGGTGTTTTGGGGTATTCCCGTAATTGGGTTATCAGGCCTGATGCTTTGGTTCCCGAACTTTTTTACAAGCTTTCTTCCGGGAGTCGTATTGAATGTCGCTATGATCGTTCATGGTGAAGAGGCGCTAATGGCGACGGCGTTCATTTTTGCGTTCCATTTTTTCCATAATCACCTGCGTCCAGAAAATTTTCCGATGGACGTCGTTATGTTTACCGGAAAGATGACCCTCACACGTTTCAAGGACGAGCGTCCGGTCGAGTATGAGCGACTGCTGAGTGAAGGAAAACTTGACAGTATTATGACCGACGCTCCCTCGGCCTTTGCACAGATCGCCTCCCGCATCTTCGGATTCGCGGCATACATTACTGGCCTGATCATAGTCGTCGCGATCTTCGTAACACTACTGACTACAAAACATTGAAGCCACCAAGTCGATTACTTCACTGTTTCACCTTATGACACTCCACACACTGGAACGCAGAGATGTCGCCAAGGTTGATCGGATGCTGAAACGACTTGTCTGGCTTGTGGCAATGGTCGCATCTGTAAGAAGCCATAGATCCCAGATCCACAGGGTGCTTAAAGGGTCCTGTCTGGGCATTTTTCTCGGGCGGCCCGGCCGAGTCGTAGATAACCGTGTGACAAATGTTGCAGTCATTTGTAATTACCTTTCCGGTCTTGCTAACGTGGTCGCCGGCGTGACATCGAAAACACCCCGCGGTATTAAGGTGGCCGAGGTTGTTTGGATGTGTTTTCCAATCGGTCTTCATCTCCGGGAAAAAGTAGTTCTGAAAAATGCGTTGAATTTCAGCGATGGCGCTCTTGATCTCCGTATTTTTGTGCAAATACAGGTCCTTGTAACTCGCACTATAGTATCCGTTTAGGTTTTCGTCTATCGCCTTCAGCGCCTGCGGAGTTGTTTCGTAAGAGCCCGTCAGAGCCTCAACAGCTTTGTGTTTCAAGTATGGTATCGAAGGGTCCAGCTTGCCGGATTCGAACGACTGGTCAACGGCGATATCCGGAGGTACGTAAACATGGGCGGGACGATTATGGCAATCCACGCAGTCCATCTTGCGCTTGCTAGCGGCTGCGATCTGCTCGGTCGAAAGAGGACGGTTGCGATCATAGTATTCGGTGACATTTCCGTCCTTGTCTTTGATACTCACCCAGGGAATTACCTGCCTTTGATCGTCAGTGCTTATGTACGTAACCTCATTCGCAATGTTCATGTGCCAGTGAATCCCCGTGACACGGCCGGCCGTGGGGCTGCCGCCCCCTACGTTGATCAGCATCCGCGATTGCCGCAGCGTGTTGTTTTCATCGGTGCCGTACCGATTGAAGACCTTTAGTTGCGCTCCGAAAAACTTCTCGGGCCAGTGACATTGTTCGCAAGTCTCGGGGGCCGGCCGAAGGTTGTGGACCGGTGTCGTTATGGGCCGCGAGTATTTCTCAAAGGCCACGGAATAAACCTGATAGGCTCCTGATAGTTTTGAACGGGCGTACCAACCCGCTCCGGATCCGACATGACAGTCGACGCAGCGCACACGTGCATGTGAACCTGCTTGGTATGAGATGAATTCCGGTTTCATGACTGAGTGACAAGCCTCGCCACAAAAGGTCACCGATTCGGTATATTCGAAAGCCCGATAGCTTCCGAAAGCGCTCGCGGAGATAAAAAAGAACGTAAGTACCAGAATCGCAATAAACGACCGTCGAGTATACGTGTCGTTAAAATCCAACCTCGGGTAGGCCAAGACGTTTTCGGGCGAAGTTCGTCTCCTTCGTCGTCGCTCCAGGATCATTCCCGTAGCCACAACGCAGATTCCGAATATCATTATCGACGGAACGATGACATATGTCAGGATCCCAATATACGCATTCTCGACCCTTGAGGTGATCTCGAGGAAAAACAGTAGCAGGTTACTCGTTATGCTCGCGATAACTATCGCCGCCCCAACAAAGCTGATGTAGTTGCGCAGAAGGCTGGGCTGGCGTGTTCTCAAGGGTGATTCGCCCGGCAGTTCGTCCCCAATTTCGTTTTGTTCGCTCATTTGTTTGCCTCACTTTCAGAAAGATACTCCACCACCTGAAACTGAAAATACGCCAAGGCCGCCCGCTAACGATTCAAACTAATTCAAAGCTCTGAATCGTTTTGCGAGACGGCCACGGCCCGAGGGCGAACGTACGAAATGATCAATCGATCATTTGGGCGTTCTCAGTGCCCTCATTAATTCTGCCAGGCTTTTTGCTTCATCCGAGGTCATGCCCTTTGCCTCGTAGCCCGGCATAAACGGCGGCTTCTCGCCTTTCTTTCCTTTTAGAATGGTTTCGATATGCACATCGTCGGCTTTAGCCGGATCATAAAACTTTGTCGCGGTAGGTGTATGGCACATAGCACATTTCACCTTGTACGTCGTCGCCGCATCGTCCGCCACAAAAGCGGTTACCTTCGCAGGTGTGGTTTTGAACACCGTCAAAAGCATAAACAACGCCGCGAAAAATATAAGTGCAAATAATTTTGTTCGATTGATTCTCATTGTTAGCTCCAGAATTGCGAACCCGCTGCGATCAACATGGTGCGGGTCTTACCCAAAGATATCGCAAGTCCTATGCCAGATATATATGGGAGTTCGAGTATCGTATTTACTGATCGAAACAAAACTGCATCCTGTCAATGATCAAACATTTCACCGCAAACTCCGCAGCGGCTGTGGAAATTTCCACACTTTCAAAACTGAAATGTCTTGCCTTCGTGGCACCGCTTGCAGTTGGTAAAGTCGCTAATGCCAAAAGCCCGTTTACTGTTATGACAATTACCGCAGCTTTGCGAAGCAGGCCGAGCGCTGTGCATCACCGTGAGAGGCGACGACACCTGACGGCTGCGGGCTGCGCCGGCGCGGACCGTATGGCAACTCGAACAGCTCATTTTCCCCACGTGTTCCCCGTGACTGAAATTGAATCTAAAGGCCTTCGACTGTTGGGACGACCTTACGAGACGACCGGGTTCATGACATACGCCACATGAACCAATATTGCGACCTTCGATCTCCGTCCGGGGCCCGTGACATTGAAAACAACTGGCGTGCGCTCCGCGACCCGACGGGATGGAAAGAGCAACGCCAGCTTGTGTCGGCTTATGGCATGCGCCACAGTTCGTCTGCCTCAAATGCCGTCCATGGTCGAACCGAACGTTAAAACTGCGCAGCGGTGGAAAGCTCTTCACGGTACCGGTCACGGCGTCCGTGTGGCATATCGAACACATCTGACTCTTAGTATCGGCGAATTGCTGAACATGGCAGCCTGCGCACGGCATGTGTCCCGGCATCTTTGGAGTCGTCAACCCCTCAGCCCTAATGTGGCAAAGTAAACAAGGCAGCCGTGTATGAGATTCATTCGAATGCTTAAATTCTGAGTAGTCAAGGTTCTGGAGAGCGGCCGGAACAGTCGCCGGATCTCGCTCAGGCGACGGGGTAAGTACCTCAACCTGCTTATTCTCGGGAGGCGGAGAAGAGCACCCATAGATAAAAAAGCCCAGCCCAAGAACCAGGACGAGAAGCAGTTTCAAGGGCGAAACGGAATCGATAGCGTATCGTCTCCTTATCACGTTCATTTTCCAACCCCCGCGGCGAGGGCCCTGGTATGTGAGTCGGGAACTGGCAGTTTGCCAAACATCGTATGACATTTAGCGCATTGAAACGCCGGATCTTTCCTCCTTGACTCGATCTCGAAGTTGAGAACACCGCCCTCGTCTACCGAGGCCGTCACATGACATGTTGCACACGAAGCAATGCCTACTTTTTTTGTTCGAAGATCGACGGTGTTCATAGTGTTGACGTTATGACATGTCGAGCAGCTCAGTTCGACGTGCGCAAAAAACTCATGGCCGAATTTCCCGCTCGAGTCCCGAAGCCGCCATGCGTCCATCATTATCTTGTTGTCGATTCCGATCGTCGCTGCAAATTTCGCGTCGAAATCGGCTGCTGCCTGGGCGGGCCTGATCTGGTGGCATGCCGCACAGTTGTTTGGGGCCGGCAAAACTCCTGATTCCGTCGAATGGCATGTAAAACAATTCGCGTGGCCGGTAGGAGCCGATTTGAACATTCCCTTCTTAACCCAGAAGCCGTCGCCGAGATCTGCCGGCGGTTTTGTGATGTATTCGTCGGGCGAAGCTCCCTGGGGACTGAGCGTACTATGGCAAACCGCGCAGCTCGTTTCGGCAGTCTGGCGACCATAACTGAATGATGCGTTAGTAAAGATATTTCGCGGAGCCGAGTGGCCTGCTACGATGTCGACATGCTTGTCGTGCGGGAACCCGACGACGAAATCCGATTCTGCAGTCTTCCCCTTTGCCGACTGGTCAAATATCTCACGCGGATTCGGAAAGGGATGCCGGGAAGAGTCACGCGGCGACGGATTTGTGTGACAGATCGAGCAGATCGCCGGCTGTGCTCCCTTGAAGAATTGCTGCATGTGGCACTTAACGCAAGAGTCGTGTTTTGGATAATCTGTGATATCGGCGAAAGCTCCCGGTCCGGTGCGGACCTTGTTCCAGTTTGACGATGGAAATTTATGACAGTTCGAGCAGTCTGTCCTATGTGCTTTTATGTCGTGAGGAAACTCGGAATATTTTGATTTTCTCGGAGTCGGAGTCGGCCTAGCCGCGGGATCTGGAAATGCCCTAACAACCGACGACTGCAAATAATGGAGCCCGAGGACGAAAGTCGCGACAAGAAACAAGCCAACCAGCATTCGAAAGTTCCGTTTTCTTTGTCGGTGCTTCATTGCGAGAAAATCTTCTCAGATAGTTTATTCAACGCCAAGTCTAAAAAATGTGATGAGAGTCACATCGTTTCGGTGGTTTTCGCGAAATTATACACAGTAACGCGAAATATTTCACACCTGATCATGGTCCAGACCTGGCGAGCGGCTGTCTTTCAACCAACGAGAGCCGATAATTGCGAGTTTCGGGCACGGTTGGCTCCGAATTGGCCTTGGGGCACAGAGTTTGCCATTAAGAAACCGAAGATCTTGTAAATATGTCTACTCTCGAACAGTTAGTAACAAATAGCCCGGCAACCGTTTCAGATGGAAAGAGAACTCCGGAATCGCTGCTTTTGCGCTTCCTACGGTTGATCTGTTCAGTACGTTTGGGCGTAACTCTACTGTCGCTCCTTGGTCTGGCATGTCTGATCGGCATGTTGGTGATGCAGCAAAATGTCGATGGCTTTGATCGGTATTTTGCCGAACTCACCCCGGCACAGAAATTGGTTTACGGTAAGCTTGGGTTGTTTAATATCTACCACGCCTGGTATTTCAATGCCTTGCTCGGCCTGGTCTCGGCCAATATAATTCTGGCTTCTTTCGACCGTTTTCCCAAAACCTGGATATTCGTATCAAAACCGAGTTTGACCGTCCCGATCCGATGGCTTCGCGAACAAAAGCAAACCGCCGAGTTGGGGATCGATGGATCGAACGATGCCGTTACGCCTCGGATCATTCAGGCAATGAAAGCTGCCGGTTGGCGTGATGTGAGAATTCGTGAAAAGGCGGGCAGAACCTTTGTCTTTGGTCAATCGGGCGTTTGGAACCGATTTGGGGCGTATGCAGTTCATGTCGGATTGTTGACGATCTTTACAGGTGGTTTTCTCACCGCGCAACTTGGCTCGACCGGACAGATGCCTTTATCACCGGGCAGATCGACAAACATGATGTTCGAAACGGTCGTCGAAATTGACAAGCCAACCGAGATCACGAAAAAGCTGCCATTTGACGTTGCATGCGTCGATATGCACCAAAAACTGATAAAGAAAGAAGAATCGATATCGGCCCAGAACACAATCGACTGGGTCACGCGATTTACGATCACGGACGAGACCGGCACACACGAGGCATCTGTACAAATGAACCAGCCGTTCGATTACCGCGGTTATCGTTTCTTTCAGGCGAGTTTTACGCCGATCGGCCGTGCTCGCAACATTACCGTTATCGCAAAACGTGCCGACGGTGGCGATGCCCAGCAGGTGACGATCCCGCGAGACGGCTCGGCCATTCTCGCGGATGGAACAAATGTGAAATTCACCGAGTTTCGCGGGAACTTCCGTATCGGCGCCGAAGATCCAAATGAAGATACATCTAGTTATCCAAATCCGGCGGCTGTCCTGCAAGTAACGCAGCCTGGCAGTCCTCCACAGACTGCGTATGCATTTGGTGCCCAGATGGCCGACATACCCATCGCGTCCAAAGCGGTCGCCGGTAAAACATTTGAAATGACCGATTTCGAAAAGGTCGCTGACCAGCACATCCTCGCGGTCCAGCGTGATCCCGGAGCAACTGTTGTTTATGTTGGATTCGTGCTGCTTTTTCTGACGTTGGTAGCAGTATTTTTCTTTTCACATCAGCGCGTTTGGGCAGCCATCGAAAACGACAGAGTTGTGCTTGGAGGAAACACAAATCGCAATCTGAACGCGTTCGATGAGAAATTCAAACGCTTTGTTAATTCTCTGGAGACGAGACAAATATGAGTCAAGAAGTTTTAGATCGTCCTTTAATTATCTCCGACGAACAGAAAATCGACGCAGCCGGCGAGGCGTCGTGGACGTCATACGCTCCGGCTGCGATCGCGATTTTCGGCTCGATCGCTCTACTTCTTATCAGATTAAGCACCGGCGGCGAACGATTTATTTCTGATGGCGCGTTGATGATGCTCGCTCTGGCGTCGTATCTCATAGCGGCGGTATTTCATTTGACCAATCTTTACGCACCGTTCCGGTTTGCCGAAAAACTGGGTATGTGGGCGGCGACACTTGGCGTTTTTTTTAATCTGTCGAGTTGGCTGATTCGCTGGGTTTCCACCCATGACCGCGAACTCGCAATCTTCCAGTCTCAGGGTTCGGGCGCCGCAGATATGCCTTGGATTTTCAGATATGTCCCGTTTGCCAATCTTTACGATCTTAGCCTGGCATTTGGGTTCGGAGCCGGAATTACAACATTGCTTGTGATGCGGCGGCATCATTTTCGAATTGTCGCAGCGGTTTCGCTGCCGCTCGCGGCCATCATACTCGTTTTGGCGCGATTCATCGGTAGCGAGATAATGGATCTACCGCCGGTGCTCGACTCGTATTGGCGGCCAATACACGTCGGCATCGCATCCCTCAGCTATGGGATCGCACTCGTCTGTTTTGCCGTAGCTGTTCTCTATCTTCTTAAAGACGGGCTAAAAGTCGAAAAAATGAGCCTTTGGACAAGTGTTTTTGCCCTCTCGGTTTTTGCGACTATTAGCAAATTTAGCGTATTTGCACCCGCGACGTTTGGAAGTTATACAGCGTCCACTTTCGCAGGTACGTCGCGAATGTCGCTCGCTCTTCGGGCGGACATTCCGTACGTCGGATGGCTCATCGTCGCGGCGGCGGCATTTTTGATCGCGGCAGTTGCCGCCCATGGTGCGTATATTTCAAATGAAAATCCAAGCGCTCGCACGTGGGGCAATCGATTTCTATTCGCGGCCCTGGCCTTGCAGGGAGCAGGTATTGCGATGCTCGTGTACCAGATAAAGACGTTGCAAAATGTCGTTTCTCATATCAGCCCGTTACAGTATCCCAAGTTTGGTGCCTGGATGCTTCAACAGCAGGACATGCCCCAACAGCAGATCAACATGATGGGCCAGCAGCAGCTTTATGATATGGCGAACACCTGGATTACGCAAAACAGCGCCGGGCTCCGCCTCAGCCTCAACGCAAATCCGGTTGAGCTTGCGGCATTGATTACCGCATTTACCGGAACATTTTTCATAGTGCTCTTTGGCTTTAAGACCGAACGGATCCGCGAGATGCTTCCGTCGGCGGACACGCTGGACGGGCTGATGTATAAACTTGCCGGCGTGGCCTTTGCCGGGCTCGCGCTATTGCTGATGACGGGAGCCGTCTGGGCGAACGAATCGTGGGGCAGATACTGGGGATGGGACGCAAAAGAAGTCGGAGCACTTGTCGCATGGCTGACCTACGCCGGATTCCTCCATTCACGGATCGCGTACGGTTGGCGCGGCCGCCGATCGGCGTATTTTGCGGTCGTTGCATTCCTTTTTGTCATTTTTACCTATCTCGGCGTCAGCTATTTGCTGCCCGGTTTGCACTCGTACGCATAATGTTATGAATAAAGAGAACATACTATTTGGGGTTGTGGGCCTGCTCGCGGGCCTGATCATCGGTTTCATGTTTGCGAATTCCGTCAATCAAACAGGGGCGACGTCAGTTGCAACGGATTTGAAATTGAATTCGAACATGCCGCCGGGCCACCCGGATATCGGCGCCACCGGAACCGGTTCTCCGGGAGTAGTAACCCCGGAGACGCAGGCCGCCATCGATAAGGCAACGCAGGCTCCGGATGACTTCGACGCCCAGCTGAGGGCCGCCGAGGCCGTTTATCAGATCGGTCGGTTTGACGAAGCGGTCACATTTTTAAAGGCTGCAAACAAGCTAAAGCCTGACGATCGCGAAGTTATCGTCCACCTGGGAAACGCGAATTTTGATGGCGATAAATATGAAGAAGCCGAAAAATGGTACATGGCGGCGCTATCGAAAAAAGCGGACGACGTAAATATCCGTACGGATCTTGGGCTGACGTTTGTTTTTCGCGATCCACCAAATTACGACCGTGCGATCATTGAATTCAATCGCTCACTCGAAACGGATCCGAATCACGTACAAACGCTACAGAATTTGACCGTAGCTTATACAAAGAAACGTGAGGCAGCGAAGGCAAATGCGACACTTGCGAAACTCGAGGGAATCGATCCCAAGAACTCGGCGATCGCAAAGCTAAGGGAGGATATTGCTAACATTGGGAAAAAGTAGGAGGTCCGGGGACTAATATTCGTAATCATGAAGGCACATTTCATTCTATTCGTGGCTGACCGGCGGCGAAGTTCGAAGTTCTATTCATCGGTTTTGCAAACTCAGCCATCCCTTGATGTGCCAGGTATGACCGAGTTTCCGATCGGTGATGCGGCAGTTCTCGGCCTGATGCCTGAGGATGGGATCGCACGGTTATTGGGGACTTTAATCGCTCATCCATCCACGGCGCGCGGAACATCGCGATCGGAGTTATATTTGGTGGTTCAGAACGCAGCCGACTTTCAGAGCCGTGCGATGGCGGCTGGAGCACGCGAGCTAAGTCCCTTGGCCTTAAGAGATTGGGGCCACAATGTTGCTTATAGCCTCGATCCGGATGGGCACATCTTGGCGTTCGCCTCGCTGCCAGATACCTTGAGCTAGATCGTCAATTGAGAATTCGATGCTCTCGCGTGGCGCGAAATGTTTCGCACTTTTGATTTTTTTGTTTTACGCTCGTCATGTTACAAAGGTAAACACAAATGCCCGAATCTGCCCTGAAAATTCTGATCGTTGACGACGACCGCTTTGTCAGAATGGCTCTTGGCGAGGCGTTGCGCTCGTGGGAGTATCGAACGATCGAGGCGGAGAGCGTTGTTTCGGCGAAAAAGGCCTTTGCAGAGGAAGATCCCGCGATCGTCCTGCTTGACATTGACCTGCCCGACGGTTCCGGCCTCGACATCCTGACGGAAATCAAGGCCAAGAGCCCGGAAACGATATGCGTGATGATTACGGGTAACGTTGACGTGGAGAATACCGTGGCGGCTCTTCGCGGCGGCGCTCACGATTTTATCAGCAAGCCCGTGAGAATTGAGGAACTGCGCGTCACACTGAGGAATGCCTCTGAAACGCAGGGCCTGAGGCGCGAGGTTAAACAAGCCCGAACCGAGCGTAAGCGTGGTTTCAGCTTCTCCGAGATCATCGGAGAATCGGAAGCGATGCATAAGGCAATCGACTTGGCGCGACGCGTGGCCGAGTCTGACGTCGGTTCGATCTTACTCAATGGCGAGACGGGTACGGGCAAAGACCTCTTTGCACGCGCCATTCATTTTGCATCGGAACGGGCCGACGCGCCCTATCTTGCGATAAACTGCGCTGCATTGCCCGCAAATCTGATCGAATCCGAGCTTTTTGGTTATGAGAAAGGGGCATTTACCGACGCCAAGGCAAAAAAAGAGGGTCTTTTCGAACAGGCCCACGGCGGTACCATCTTTCTCGACGAGATCGGCGAGATGGAGCTTGCGCTCCAGGCAAAGCTTCTCCGCGTATTGGAAGAAGGTTCGTTTCGCCGAGTTGGGGGCCTCAAGGATATACACCTTAACGCACGCATCATTGCCGCCTCGAACCGTAACCTCAAACACGAGAGCGAAATCGGAAATTTTCGGCTCGATCTCTACTTCCGGTTATCGGTCATTCAGGTCGACATCCCCCCACTCCGCGAGCGGGATGACGACGTTATATATCTCGCAAAATACTATATTGAAAAGGCGAATCTCAAGCGTCGTGGAAAGCCCCTCGCCGGCCTGTCGCGGGACGTCGAGAGAATCTTTAGGAAGTATCGTTGGAGCGGTAATGTACGCGAATTGAGAAACGTGATCGAGCGGGCGTCGATCCTTGAGGACGGCGACACGGTAACGTCAGCACATCTGCCAGCCGACATGCTTGGAATGCCCGCAGGGAGGGCAAACGGCGATGGAGCGATAGTCATCCTACCGACTGAGGGTGTGCCACTCGAGTCGGTTGAATTTGAATTGGTTAAACAGGCGGTCGAGCGCACCGGCGGCAATCTGACGCGCGCCGCGAAACTGCTCGATATTTCCCGTGACCAACTCCGGTACAAACTTCGCAAAGCCGGGTACGATGCGGGATCGGACAGTAAAGACTCGTGACCCTAAAGCCCCGAAAAACCGAGAGTGCCGCAATCGACGGTCCGATGAAAGAGCTTACCGATCTTAAGCATGCGTTGGACGAGTCTGCGATCGTCGCGATTACGAACCAAACCGGTAGAATTACGTATGTCAATGACAAATTCTGCGAGATCTCAAAATATAGCCGCGCAGAGCTGCTCGGACAGGATCATCGCATAATCAACTCTGGTCACCATCCAAAAGAGTTCATTCGAAACATTTGGACCACGATAGCCAAGGGCAAGGTGTGGCGCGGCGAGATTCGCAATCGCGCCAAAGACGGGTCGATCTACTGGGTAGATACGACGATCGTACCGTTTCTCGATAAAGACAAGAAACCGTTTCAGTACATCGCGATTAGGTATGACATCACGGAGCGAAAACTCGCCGAGGAGCGTGTTCGGCAACAGGCTTCTCTTCTTGACAAGGCCAAGGATGCGATCATCGTCTGCGATCTGAATTATCAGATCCTCTATTGGAACAAGGGCGCAGAAAATATCTACGGTTGGTCTGCCGACGATGCGTTTGGCCGAAACGTTAGCGACATATTGTGTTCAGGTGATCCGGAATATGTCCGACGGGCAAAAGCAGCTCTTGAAAATTCCGACGAATGGAAGTCGGATTCAAAAAACACGACGCGCACAGGGGAAAAGATCATCGTCGAAAGCCGCTGGACCGTGGTCAGAAACGACAAGAACATCCCGGATTATTACCTGGTCATTAACACCGACATCACCGAACAAAAACGGACCGAGGAGCACCTGTTTAGGGCACAAAGGATGGAATCGATCGGAACGCTGGCCGGTGGGATCGCCCACGACCTTAACAACATACTCTCGCCGATCATGATCGCGGTCGATATGCTTCGCCTAAACGAAGCAGATGCCGAAACAAAGCGTTGGCTGGGGATTATGAAAGAGAATGCAGAGCGAGGTGCTGACCTTGTAAAACAGGTTCTTACCTTCGCCCGCGGCATGTCAGGTGAACGGATTCCTGTTCAACTCAAGCACATCATCAAAGATCTAGTCGGGGTGTTAAATCAAACGATGCCAAAATCGATGGCCGTCAAATATGAGATCGCCCCTGATCTGTGGACGGTCTCAGCCGACCCGACGCAGATACATCAGGTCTTGATGAATGTGAGTATCAACGCGCGAGATGCGATGCCTTCGGGCGGCACACTCACGATCAAGGCCGACAATGTCACGGTCGATGACAATTACGCCAGAATGAATCTCGGTGCCGCGCCTGGCAATTATGTTCTCTTGACTGTAAGCGATACTGGCACGGGCATGTCACCGGAAGTGCAGACACGTATTTTTGACCCATTCTTTACCACTAAGAAGATCGGCGAAGGAACAGGTCTTGGCCTTGCAACGACGATGACGATCGTCAAAAGCCACGGAGGGTTTGTAAATGTTTATAGCGAGATATCGAGAGGAACAACTTTTTCGATCTACTTGCCTTCGGCGGAGACTCAAAGGGAACATACTGGCTACGGATCGAGTGTTCCAATGCCGCTTGGCAATGGTGAATTGATCCTTGTCGTTGACGACGAGGAGAATATCAGGACAGTCGCCGGGGCAACGCTCGAAAAATTTGGGTACCGCGTAGTCACAGCAGCCGATGGTGTGGAGGCACTTGCGGTTTACACAGAACGGCACGGGGACATTTCCGCTGTCTTGACAGACATGGCGATGCCACACATGGACGGTGCGACCCTCGCCAGTGCTATGAAAAAGATCGATCCCGAATCAAAGATCATTACCATGAGCGGCTTGATCAGCGAGATCCAAACTGCGGAATTGAAGGCATTGAATGTGAAGTCCTTCGTGTCCAAACCATTCACCGCCGAAAAACTTCTTACAGCGCTTGCCGAGATCCTCGACAAACGTTGATCGAAGCAGAAAGATCACCCTGATTTCGTGGAATTTTTCGCACTCCATACTGCCTTTCCCGTCCCAATGTGCCAGTAAATAGCTATTTTCCAATAACTTAGCCGAAAACCCTCTGTGGAACACCAATTGCCGAATTACTAATGAGGTGATGGGTATGAATATTGAGGCTGCACGCAGTTTTTTTCTGTGGTGCACGGCTATCAATTACGGAATACTGCTGCTCTGGTTTTTGGTTTATTCCTTGGCCCATGATTGGCATTACCGCTTGTCGAGCAAATGGTTTCGGCTATCTCTCGAGCAGTATGATCTTGTTAATTTCGGCGGGATCGCAATTTTCAAGATCATGATCATTCTGTTCAACCTAGTGCCTTGTTTGGCGCTGTGCATCATCAGCCGTTAGTTGGATTTGGCGATAGCGTACGCACCAAAATAAGAAAGTAGATAGGAGGAGAAATACAATGTCTCAAATTAGTAAGATCGAGGAGAATGAACCAAAATGTTTGGGTAAAACGGGCATCGGCAGCAAACTAATGTTCCTCTTGGTGGGCGGCGGCCTCGGTGCGGTGATCGCACTACTGTTAGCACCAAAACCCGGCAGGGAACTTCGTCAGGATATCGCCGATGCAGCCGTTAAGGGCTATGACGAAACGCTTGATGCCGCTAATCGAGTGAAGGAACAGGCCGTCGAATACTACGAAACGGTAAAAGAAGCAGGCGATAGGGCATTGGATGTCGTCGCTGAGAGAGTGTCCATTCTTAAGGACGAGGTCGCCGACGATGCTGCAAAAATAAGCGGCGTTATTGGGAACGCAGCAGAACGAGTTGCCAATACAGGACGACCTAGACAGATTTTTTAACAGATTAAGACGAGGCTAATTAGGAGGAAACAGAATGGATTTCAAAATTAAAAAAGGGGACTGGAAAAATTTTCTTGACAGCCTCAGTAAACGTCGTTACGAATGGAAAACGGGCGTCGAGGTTCTGAATACCGACGTTGGAGACCAGATCTTATCGGATGGGCTACTTCTCAATGGGATCACCGCCGAGAGAACCGGGGACAGCACGACGATAGCGATTTCCTTGGGCGGAAATGCCGATCACCATCAAACCCATACCATAAAGAACCCGACGACGGTCACGTTCCTTGCCGGCATCGATGGCTCCCCCGACATTGTCGCAATCGAAGAAGAGAACGGCACAAAGACATTGATCCGGTTTATGGAACCCGGACGTTTACTGCTCGGATTTGCGGAATTTGAAATGACGGCGCTCGCGTAGGGGCTGGGGGAGAAAGTTTTTTAAGAAGCGATCGAGTCTCCGGGCCGATGGAAGAGATCGGTCTGGAGACTGCGTCTCCACGGCCGGAGACCTGAGATTTCGCCCCACAAGCATGATCCTAGAATCGAACAGGTCAATTTAGATCCCGTTGGTCAGTTTCGCAATAATGTACGGAGCAAATAGCATAATGAGAAGGCCAACTACCATTAGGCCACCGTTAGCGATATTGTAATCAGAGGCTATCTGCTCCCAGGAAACGCCCAAAACAAACCGGCCTAGCAACACCTCAAATGCGACCGTCAATGTTACCCACATCAACCCCGTGAGAAAATAGTGAGGCGTCCCCGAAGCGTCTAGCCAGCGGAAGAATATGAAGGTAATCGCAAGAATTAACGTTGAACCGACAAAAACGGAGATCTGTCTGGCCCTCAGATCTCCGACGAGTGGTTCAAGAAAAAGTCGACGAGCAATGCCATGGATAGTCTCGGCTCCGATGATGCACAGCCAAGCGACAAGGCCTTTCATCAACACATTTGTCAGGTTTGCAGGGATAGAATGCAACACTTGATTTTTCATACCGTCAGGCGTGCGCAGCCTTACCATGCGCTGATCTCTCGGCATTCTTCCAATTCCTCATGATGCTTTTATTCAATGCCGGATAAATTACCCAAGTTAGCATTGGAGTCACGAACGCCATGTAGATCGGAGTAAACCAATTCAGTTTTTTGACAAACACGGCCATATACAAGGCATACCCATCCGCGGTTGGCTTCGTCGCCATTACCCAAAAACAATGTACTGTTCGATTGACAATCTCGGCGAGCAACTCATTCCCAAAACAATAGAGCACTTGGCCGATACCCTCTTTTGTGCCGGGTAATATCAGGGATTGGCTGCGTTCTTCGGGCGTTAGCTTTTTTAGAAACGATACCGATTCGGCAAGCTCTTCTGCTTCGTCCCATCCAAGAGCGCGACCGATCAAGCCTCGAAGCCAGAACAATGCCCTTGTTATTCCGCCCGGTTCCAAATTATCCGTGTTAAATCCGATCGTTTCTTTAATATCCAATACGTTCATTCCTATTCTTCCGCCAGGCAGATCGAGACGGTATAGGCTATGCATCGGTATGTCCGCCAGAAACTCATGTGCCTTAATGCGCAATTTATCAAACTCATTTTTGTGAACGGTGTTCATAAAACCTCACATACTGCTACAAACTGCAAACCGATACAGGTGTCCACATTAGAAATGGAAATGAGAATGAGTCTCCGTCTGGATCTAATTTCGTTGCCTAAGCGAGGGGCGACTTACGCACGACCAATACCGAACAGGGAGCATGGTGAACCACGCCGTCCGATACTGAGCCGAGCATTCGTCCCCAAAATCCGCGTCCGTGAGAACCGACGACTATGAGATCTGCCTTCCATTCTTTGGCCTTATCAACTATTTGCTGGTCGGGTGCTCCGTGCAAAACTTCGGTTGAGATCGCGAATCTGGCGTCGGGAAATCTGTTCCGAACAATGTTCTCGGCTTCACTGACAAAACTGTCGGCCAACTCGCTCAGTCCGTCCGTGACCTTCTGGTAAAACTCAGCTGATATCGCGAATGGTTCTGCCGCGATCGGATATGTATCCTCAAAGGCCGAGACGATCAAAACTTCTGAAGTCTCGGGACGAATGACCAAGCGGCAACACTCCTCGACCGCAGCTTTGCTGTAATCAGATCCGTCTGTTGCGATCAATATTTTCATCTTGTGATCCTCCCTTCAGACAAGTTTGTCTTCTAACGTTGAATACAGCAATCGGTGTTCCACCAGTACTGGTCGGGGTTATGGGGATTTCTTGTTTTTTAGGCCACGCTAACATCAAGAACAAAATGGAAATTTCGCGCCCTTTGCGGATTTTTTCGCGTCCCCTAGATTCCAAACCTCTGTAAACAGGCGTCTTTGGTTGGCACGAGGATTGCGGTCCTGTCAGGACGACCGGCAATTATCGAATTGCCTTCATTGAACGTTATGTAAGCGGAGGTTGTATGACACCTAGATTCTATGGTTTTTTGTGGATGATCTATTGGCTAGCGGCAGGTATTCTTTTGTTGGGCAACGCCTTTACGATGTTTACGCTGGTTGTTTTTGGATTTATCATATTCGGGCTGATCTTTGTCGGCATGATGTGCGTTCTGCCCGGGGTCGTCGCACACCCGCCCGCGAAGCGCGAAAAGGTGAAATTCAGCCGAGACACCGAATCAACGGTCGAACCTGTTTCGCTACCCACGGGTGATATGCGGCATACGGCGGGACTTAGATATCACTGAAGAACCAAGATTAGGATCGGGTTTCCTGGATTGAAACTCCGTCGTCAAGTTAGCGTCGCTGTGTCCTTGCGCCAGGTTAGCAGTCGAATGCCGAATACGAACAAAAATATCACTATTGCCGGAGACAATATAATAAAAGGGGCATCGCCGAGACGGCTCAAGTCCGCTGCGGCAGAGAGCATATTGCCGAGGCTTGGTTCAGGTTCCTGCAATCCGACCCCTAGAAATGAGAGGGCGATCTCGGCCAGCAAGAAGGCTGGCAGCATCAGGGTAGCTTGAATCAAAAGTGGCGATGCGATGTTCGGGAGTATATGTTTGCGTAGTATTTTTGGTTCGGTCAGGCCGATCGATCTAGCGGCTAGGACGTATTCACGTTGTTTAGCGGCCAAAACGAGTCCACGTGTAAGCCTCGCCATCTCAGCCCAGCCCGTTAAGGCAAAGATCGAAATGAGCAGGACTGCGGCCGTCACGGGCGGTAGCACAAGCGGAAAAGCCGCTCGAGCCGCGAGTATTAGAATAAGTGTCGGTAGCGAGATCATAGTGTCGGCAACACCCATCATTATTGAATCGATGGTTTGCCGTGCGTAGCCGCTGACGGCGCCGAAAAATACACCGACCAGGCAAGCCAGGATCGTTCCGATAGGACTCACTATCAAGGAAAAGCGGATCGCGAAAAGCAGGCGGGAGAATCGATCGCGGCCAAGTTGATCGGTGCCGAGCAAAAGTAGTCGCGGCGCATTGTCCGAGCCCTTCGCATCGGTACCAAACAGGTGGATGTTGCTAGGAATCACCCCTAGAAACTTATATGTGTGACCATTCGCAAGGCTGACAAGCGGGTAGATCTTACTAGTGTCCTCCTCGTACTGCAGATTTCTTGCATCGGCCAATTTCCGAGCATAAATGAAGGGGCGAACGTGAAACGTACCATCGGTGTCACGCCACCTGATAATCGACGGTGGTGCGGACGGCTCCTGACGAGTCTGTTCACGATAGTCATACGGCGCGAGAAAATCGGCAAAGATAGCCACGAAATAGAATATCGACACGACGGTAATTCCCGCAAAGGATCGCTTATTTCGACGAGTTTTTTGTTTTCCTGAATTACTATTACTCGACATATTATTCAATTACGCCCGTTCTGAGGCGCCGATCGTTTACAAGCTGAAGAAACTCGGCGATCGTGTTGCCGATCCACACCGCGATGCTTGTGACGATCACAATGCCCATCACCAGCGGCACATCACGGCTGCGAACCGCCAAGACCATCAACGCTCCGATCCCCGGCCAGCCCAAAACGGTTTCAACAATTACTGAGCCTCCGAGTAGTCCGCCTAATGAGAGGCCTGAGATCGTAAGAAAAGGATTCAGGGCGGCCCGCAATGCATGCCGCAAGATTATTCGCCATTCGTCGAGGCCTTTTGCCCTGGCGAGCCGAACAAAGTCCTCATTCATCGCATCGCCGAGTCCTGCCCTGAGCTGGGCTAGGTAGATGGATATTAGCGGTAAGGCTAGAACGACAGAAACGGAGGCTAGTTGGAACGAATTGAATCCGCCAGCATCCGGAAATGCGAAAGCGAATCGTAGTGAGGCAAACAATGCAATCAGAGCCAGCACCATTCGCGGCGTTGATGCTGTGAGCAGAATCAATAATTCGATAGATCCAGACAAAACTCGGCTCCGATATCGAGTCGACAGGACCGCCAGAAGAAAAGAGAGCCCAACGGCCAACGTGAGAGCCGAGATGCCGAGCATGGCTGTGTTTAACAAACGGGAGAATGCCAGAGTCCTAACAGGCACCCTAAACGCGAAAGACTCGCCCAGATCGCCTTTTATGGCATTAAACAACCAGGAACCATAACGTTCGGCAAACGGGCGGTCGAGGCCATAAACCTTCTTTAGATTCTCGATCGTCGTTTCCGATATTTGCGGATTATCCCTGAGGCCTGAGAGAGCATCGCCTCCAGCTGACGACAGGAGTGAGAACGTGATCGCCGAGACGACCAGGATCATCGCCACGCCCTGTATCAGTTTTTTGATCGAAAGCTGCAGCATTATCAATATTGAGCAACGATAAAATTGGAAATCACGAACATTCTTGAATATTGAGGATTGATTTGCAAAAGGAAAGAATCTAAACTCGGAGACACTTCCGCGAGAGCTACTTAATTCGACAATTTAATCAATGAGGAGTGTCCGCATCATGCCGCAGAGAAACTCGACGATCTCGATCACACTGTCCATTATCCTCTTTGGCCTATTTTTGGTGGGTTGCGGCCAGCAACCGCCGGCATCAACGTCCTCAACGGGAAGTAAGGTAGAGCCGAAAACAGCTGGGACGCGCGGCGGAAAACTCACGTACCGCCTAACTGCAGCGCCAAAAACATTCAATTACCTTCTCGCGGCCGACGAACCCACGATCGTTGCATCTCTCTATATGCTGACCAGCCGGCTAGTCGAATTTGACCATAAAACGCAAAAATTTATGCCCGGCCTGGCCGAAACTTGGGTGACAGCAGCCGACGGACGAACCGTTGATATCAGGCTGCGAGAGGGCCTGAAATTTTCTGATGGCCACGCCCTGACGACTGCTGATGTCATATTCACGCTCGCCGCGATCTATGATGAACGCACCAAGTCACCGGCGTTTCGCGATGCAATGCTGGTCGATAATAAAATGATCGAGGCCAAGCGAATAAATGACCTCGAGATGCAGTTTATCCTCCCACAGGCTGTCGCCTCCTCTGACCAATATTTATTTAACCTCGGCGTCCTTCCGATGCATATTTTGGACGCCGATTTCAAAGCCGGCAAATTATCCGAGGCATGGAAGATCAACTCTCCGTCTCAGAGTATCGTGTCCTCTGGGCCTTTTATCGTCGAGGCAGCGACGCCCGGCGAGCGGATCGACTATGCCCGCAACCCAAACTACTGGAGAAAGGATGAAAAAGGAACGCAGCTGCCGTATGTCGACAAATTCTCGATCGAGATCATCCCGGATGCCAATAATACGTTCGTTCGGTTGAGTCAGGCTACGCTCGACATCGCCGACCGGATTCGTCCATCGGATTTTAACGAACTGACCAAGACAGCGGGACCGATGCGGGCCTTTGACATCGGGCCGGGCCTCGGGATCGATCATCTCTGGTTTAATTTGAACGCGACCGATACCGCAGGTCTGCCGCTGCCGAATCAGAAGAAACGCACATGGTTTGCAGAGAAGCGATTCAGACAAGCAATTGCCGCAGCCATCGACCGAGAATCTATTACTTCGATAACGCTTCAGGGCATGGCCTCGCCTCTTTACGGGATTGTCTCACCGGCTAACAAGGTATGGCTTAGTCCGGATCTGCCAAAGATCGAGTACAGCCTTGCCAAGGCTGAGGCGATGCTCACTGAAGCCGGTTTTAAGAAAAGCGGCACGGCCGAGGCGCCGGTCCTAACCGATTCTCAAAATGAACCAGTTCAATTCACATTGATCGTTCCAGCCGAGAACGAGCCACGTAAATTAATGGCAGGGGTAATCCAGCAAGATCTCGCACGCCTCGGGATAAAGATGGAGGTCGTGCCGATAGAGAACGCGGCTGTTGCAGAACGCTGGAACAAATCTTACGATTACGACGCCGTTCTGCTCGGGCTTTCACAGACGGATATCGAACCTTCTTCATATGCTAATTTTTTATTGAGCAGTGCCGCCACGCATCAATGGCAGCCCAGGCAAAAAACTCCGGCAACCGAGTGGGAAGCTCGTATCGATAAGCTATTTGCAGAACAATCGGTCGAACTCGATCATCAAAAACGTCTCGCACTATTCTCAGAGATCCAAAAGATTTTTCGAGACGAAATGCCGGTCATTCCTATCGCGGCCAGGCACGTTATCGCCGCTTCTCATTCAAGAGTAGGCAACTACTCACCGAGCGGTGTCTTTCCATATTCCGTTTGGAATATCGATGAGCTTTTTCTCAAACCTTAAGCAAAAAGAGAGGTGAAGCCTGATGCTTCACCTCACAATAGATCACTAGAGATCACTAGGTTGTGATCCAGGTCTGTGCTTCTATCGAAGCACAACAAATGTAACCCTTTTCGTCAACGGATTCACCGAGAAGCGGAATAGACCCGCGACCGGATTGGTTATCGCCGAAGATAGGATCGACGCACTCGACGTGCGTGTTCCCGCATTCTCATTGGGAGAGCCATTCGGGAGAAGTTGTGTTGCCACGATCTGGAATTGCGACGGGCCGTTGGCCCAACCTAGCACACGAAGAATGTAGGTTGTATTCGGCTGGACGCCAGAGCTGACAAACTCGTTAGCGGTTGACCCGGCCGAGCGCGTGATGAGCTGTCCATTCATGGTTCGAAGTTCGAAATCCATGTCGACGACTGCTCCTGTCGCGCTCAGTCTGGCTTCGAGGGCAATTGCATCGGATTTCGTGGTTATTAGAACATCGTCCCACGTGATCCCTTTGAACGTTGGGTTCCCCCACGTCGTTGCATTCACGCCATTGCCCGCCGGCTCACCGCCTATCAGGGCCCCGGTCCGTGTTTCCGTAAACAAGGAGTAAGTGACCGGCGGCGGGGGATTCGATGTGCCGTCCGCAGGCTGGGAGCCCGTCCCGATCGTCGACCCCGAAAAAGCGTTGCCGTAGATGCGAGCGTCGAACGTGAACATCTGAGCTGCCGGATCGTTGAATTCGAGTCGCTTGGCCGCCGACGTTGCACCGAGCGGTAGAGCTTGGTTGTAAACGAAAGTATTTCCGTTCGTATCTGCATTCCTGACCGTTACTGTCGGATTGGAAATGCTGACGATCTGGAATTCTAACGGCTGATAAATGGTCCTATCCGTCGAGAATGCTCCCCTTGCATTTGTCAATCTGTTGTCAAACGACATCACTCCGCCAGAGAAGTTGATGTTCGATATTGCCGAATCGACTTGAGCCGTCAGATCCTGTCGCGACTGAGAAGGACAAGACGAGCCGGAAAGCTGGGAAAAGCCGATCTGTCCGGTGGAATTAACACCGATGGCTCGAACTACGTACTCGCTGTCGAATAAATTGCCAATTCCGGCGGGCGTGTAGATCCCCTGGACCTTGCCTTTGTCCTCATAGGTCAAGGCACTTCCGTCGACATAGGCAACATGCCTAAAACCGGTGGTTGATGTATCGCCATCGACAAATGCACGGAGCGGATTGCCCTCCCGCTGTCCGGCGAGAGAGATCTTGCGTTTTAGTACCTGATAAGCAACGGCCCCGCCGACGCCGTCCCATGAAACGCGGATCGTTCGTGCCGAAGCAGGGGCGGCATTTACGTTCTGCGGAACGTTTGGCGCTGCCTGATTCCCGGCAAACGGCGTAACTTGTGTAGAGATCGTCGCTTTGCTGGCAGAGAATTCGAGAGCATTTACTCCGAGCTCCTTCGAAGCAAAAAGCTGTTCGATCAACGCACGGTGCATGCCAGGAGCTGTCTCATTTGTTGGATTTGATGAATAGAGCATCATATCCGCAACGATCATCGCGTCACGTGCTTTCACCATCGTATCCGGGGCTGTCGTGCCCAGGACGTATGCTGTGCCTAGGAACAAACGTTCAAAGATATTCGTTCCCTTGGTGATCTGCTTTACAGGCGTGCCGTCACTCGGACGCGGACGTTTGTAAAGCGTATTCTGCGGGTACATTCTGTTAAGCATTTCGCGAATGTCCCACATTGTGGACATATAGATCTCGCCGTCGCGATGCTCCTCCAGATCCACGCCGCCGAAACCGGTATATGTGCCGATGTCTGAGTACTTCAGCGATGACCGTCCACTTCGGATATAACCGATCGAATCCGGGTCGCGTCCGATCTCGCGGAATAGCTGCCGTAGTCGATAGCCATTGATCACGTAATCGCCAAGACTCTCATTATCTGTAATCGAGAAAGCCCAGGTATCGGCCTGGCCTTCGTTCATCGCACTCCCTTCAGCGCCCTCCCAGCCAGCGATCGGTGACGTGATGGCATGCATTCCTTCGTGATATGGAACGGTGCCCTCGAGAGCCGTGTCGTTAAATAGAAAACCATGGCCATATGCAGTCGGATTTACTACGATCGGTGATTTCATCTGCGTCATTTCCTCAATGATCGGGGTCAGATTGAGAGCGAATGCATTGTCTAGCCCCAAAACCTTTTGAACAAACTCAGGATCGTCAGCCGGCGGGTACTCCTCGCCCTGTAGTGCCGTGACGACATCGGGGATATGAACCGTTGCCGGCAAAGGCGTCGTCTTGTTTGGATATGTGTCGGGAAACGCACCGGTCGACCCAAACGTGCCCGTGTCCCCGCCAATGTGCAGATGGTCAACATACTCAAGCAGGTAGGTTGTAAAGAAGAAGGCGTTTATTTCGTCCTGGTGCTCGGCCGGCTCAGCAAATTGGTCCTGCTCATTGGTTCGCGCCTCAAGTGCGACAGGGTCGTCTTTTGCAAAGTGCCACGTACCGAGTGCCGCCTGGCCAAACGGCTGTTTTGTTGCAAGGGCATTGTTGACCACGGTGTGCGTTCCCGTTAGCGTCCCGTTCAATCCTGTAAAGATGTTCGACGCGTCAAAACTGCGAAGATTCACTCTTACCTGGTCACACGGAGCGTTTCCGCAGACGCTGATAACTCCCTGATCCTTGAGTTCCTGTGTGATTCGCGGGTACTTCGGATAAATATCGGCAGTGAAAGGAGCGACGGGAGGAGCCTGTTGATACGCAACAAAATCCCGGCGGTTGATTGTTTCACCACTGTGAGCGTCGATCGAGACTATATATGCGCCAAAAGGATTTGTTGAAAATTTGGCAACCTTCCAAACAAGCTTGTAACCATCAGCGGTCGGGTAAATGCCAAGTTTGGGCTCCAGATTCGAGATCGGAGCGGCCTGTTCTGTGAGTATTCCGAGTCCAGTCTGCAAGAGGTTAGAAACGGCTGCCGGGATATTCGCGGCGTACTGAGCGAGATCCGCGTCAGCAGCGCTACGCGCCTGGGCTGCGGTGAGCGTAGGCACGGTGTTCAAACTAATATCGCGAAAGAATGGACCCGAGGCCATTATGATCTTATTGTTTCGGTTTACCACGACTCCAATACCACCGAATTGAACCGGGATACCGTCGAAGGACTGATTAAATCGCACTAAGTGTCCGCCGAGAGCCGGTGTGTTGCTGAAAAGCTTTAGATCGCTGGTGTTCGCGACGCCGAAGATCGAGGCATTCTGATCTATGAAGGCACGAGCGGCCTGCTCCGGCGTGCCCGAATATGACTGGGACACAAAATCGTACATTACATCGGGCGAGCCGCCGAAGCTATTCCAGCGCATTGTCATGTTGGGCGCATTTACAGAGCTTTTCAGGCTTGCCAATGCGGCCAACTGCTCGCTGGTCGCCACGCGAACGTTCGACAGATTGCGCGCTGCGTTAAGGTCGAAAGTTGGCGCGGGGCGCCGATACATCCCTGCGATCGGGTCCTGCACCGGCGAAGCTTTCGATTTGTCGAAAGGCTGCCATAAGATCGCTGCCGTCGCAACGATCGCGACAACAACCGCGATCCTATTAATTGATATTCGCCGTAGTATGTTTCCCTTGCATCTCATTTTTATCCCTCCGAAAATTTGGTTTTAGATACTGCTTAAAATCTATGGTTACGACTTTATTTGACTGGGCTTGAGAAACACTTGACCTATCTGAGAAGGACTTGAGGAAAACTTGAAGAAACAAACGCGAGATCCGATGAATAAATAGTTCGTCCATTCGAAATCTCGCGTTGTTTCTTCGTTCCTAGCCCCCGCTGGAACGAATACCTATCCGCCGGTTGTGAACAACCCGCGATACTTGTTCAATCTCCCGGTAAAATCGGCCCGATCAAGTGTCGTTGAAGGCTCGAATCGTGGTCCCGGCAGGACAATAAACTGTCCCGGGCCAATCTGACGGACCTCTGCAGGAAAGGCCTCGAATAATCCCAGGTTGAGAGCGATTTGTACGTATCCGCGTAAGGATGCCGCGATCTGAGAGTTGTCTGTAAGCAGTGCCCCGCCGAAAGTGACGTTAGAATTCGCCAAAGCCCGGGCCTCGGCATCATGTCCGAGCGCCTTGACAAGGGCGACAGCCACATCGAGCCGATTCACCGAACCAGTTGGGTTGAATGACGTGCCGCTAAAGCCCATCATCCCGTTCGCCACAAAATCGTGATCTTTGAATGAAGAGCCTTTGGCAGTAACCGCCTCAGCGAGGCGTCCAAGGTCGCCGCCAGCATCACTAAACTTAGGCGTTGAGCCGAGGGTTTGGCGGACCATTGCGTTTGTTTGCAGCGAGAGAGCAAGTTCCGCTCGCGTGACGATAGAATTCGGCCGGAAGCTGCCGTCCGAATATGTATCGATCAATCGCTTTCGCAAAGCCGTTTCAATCGAAGATCGGAGCGAGTGCCCCTGAATATCGACAATCGACGGCACCGTATATTTGATCTGAGAGATCGTGCCGTCGACCGGTCCGGGCGGGGCCACGGCCGCCGGCGAGGTAGCTGGTACCGTAGAGATACCGCGGGTTCCGCGGGCTTCAACCTTCCATGTTCCATCCATCGGATCGTCCACAGTTACCTCCCTAATGTTGCTTGTGCCGATCGGGAAACCTGGAGCGTAGACCGTACCGTCCGGGGAGTACAGTTTGAGGCCAACCAGATTGGTCGCACCAGGCTCGAGTGGCAGGTCGACAGTTCCCCGAACGGTGACTCTGCTGACCCCTGCCTCAACCGTAAACGGCATTGCGTTTGCCGAATCCGGGCCCGAAACAGTTGGGCTGAAATCGATATGGAAAGACTGTTGTGCAGGATCGTCTCGCTCGAGGGCTAGGTTGAAGGCGACTTCCTGCCCGTTTGCGTATCCTTTGTTTCGATTAAATACCTTATCGACAGCGGCATGTGCGTTCAAGTATCCGGCTCCGACCTCGTGGTCTTGGTACCCGGGCATTCTGGTCGCAGTATCGATCAGGATCTGTTTGATCTCATCAGGTGAGAGTGTCGGATCGGCGTCCAGCATCAGTGCGACAACACCCGCCGTGAAGGGCGTGGCCATCGAAGTTCCGGACATCTGGGTGTAGAACGGTACCACGCCCGGCGGTAACGCCGCATCATCACCGGCGCCGAGCAGATTGGTCAAGCCCGTCGATGAACGGACGCCGACTATATCGGTCGTAAATCCAAATCTGCTTAGACTCGATTCGAAAGCACGCCCAGAGCCGGGAGCTGTGATCGTCGGGTATTCATTGTCGTTGTTCGGATTACTATCGCTTAGTCTCCGTTCTCGAGGCACGCCTCTCGATGAGAACCCGGCGAGCATACCGTCCTTGGTGCCGGCTGCCACGGTGATCGTCCAAGGGGCCTGGCCGTAGGCATTGATGGTATCTTCGGCACCATCGTTACTAGCGGCCCACAGTACGGTGATATTGCGGTCGTGAGCGATCTGTGATGCGATGACGAACGGATTATTCGGATTATAATCCACAGGCGTACTTGGCCCATAAGAGTTTGTGATCACTCGGATGTTGTACTGATATTGGTTAACCAGGGCGTATTCCCAACCGGCAAGGGCATTGATCACAAATATCACCGCTCCGCCGCCTGAGCCAACGATCTTGACGCCCGGAGCAACACCGGCATAAGTGCCACCCGATCGCACTCCAAGACCCCCAACCATTCCGGCTACATGAGTTCCGTGGCCGACGTTATCATTGTTGGGAACATTCTCAATCGATAATGAAGGAGTAAACCCATTTAGCGGAACGCCAGCGATCGTGATTCCCGTATTTCCTGTTGTAGACGCGACCACACGAGAGGTATTTTGGATCACCTTAGTACCCATCGGAAGATCAGCATGCGTTGTATCGATACCGGAATCGATAACCATCACCGAGAAATCACCGCTGCCGGATACCGGCATACCGCCATTTCGAAGCGTAAGTGCAGAGTCTGTCCGCAGCCGGTCAACACCGGTGGCGACGCGAGCGGAGTTCATATAGTAGGTCAGTCGGTCATTCGACCAGATCGAGCGCACCGACGGGTTTGTCGCCAGTGACCTGATCTGCCCGGCATTTAGGACAGCTCCGACCATGCCAAGCTTTTCAAAGGTCACCCCCTGAGTAATGCCAACGGAGCGAAGGAGATCCAAGTGGCCCGCATTTAGGCCGTTTTGAGCGTTAAAGCATACGATCACAACTCCGATCGAGGTGTCATTAGAAACGCCGTTTATCTGGCTTTGTATGGTTGGGCTGAGCGTAGCTGCCTGATTCGCTATTACCAAAAAAACCGCGACTAACGTCGCCATAATGAATTTGTTGAATAAATGTTCGATTTTCACCGTAGTAATCCCCCTCAGAAAAATTGTTTTTCAAAAACTAAGCTGAGAATAGGTGATTTAGTTTGAGAAATACTTGAGCGGGCCAATATGAGGTTGAGCGAAACTTGAGAAAAAGGTGAAGCCGAGCGGTCGGCTTCACCTTTCTTTAATGGCAAGTTCCTGGCGAGTCAGGATCAGTTTACGAGCGAGATCGTACGGGTTATCGGATTGACCGAAAAACGTAGGATCTGTGGGCCGCCGATCCCATTGACACCTGAACCACCGGTGCCGCCGCCACTCGTGCCGCCGGTGTCTTCGCCGCTGGTCGTTGTGCCACCTGTTCCACCGGTTCCCGCTGCCACATTAGCCTTAATCCTTGCGGTAAAGGTAAATAGGATAGTATTCGGATTATTGAAGCGGATCAGCTTGTTTCCGCTTTCCTCATTAGTGAGAAAATCGGCTCCGACGAGTTGCGAATAGTCGAAAACTGCTGGATTCCCGACACCATCGCCGTTATTGTCGGCATTCGCGACACGAACGGAGTTTCCGGTCGACTGGACGGCGATGATCTCGAGCCGGAGGTGTGGATAGAACGTCGTTGCCGAATTGTTCTTCAGAGCAGATGTTAGCTCAGTTGCACCGGCCGGGAATGTGATCGTGCGATTCAGCATTGCGACCGAGTCACTCGCATCGACCTCGACACGCCGCGAAACGGTGATAGTCTGTACGTTGCTTGGAATGGTAACGTACTTGCCTTCGCGTCCGTTTGTGATCGACCGCATCCGGTAACTATGGTTGCCTTCGCTGACATTGTTGATGACTGTACTCGTCGCGTTTCCCGCAGCAGTTTGCACGACGGTCCAGTTTACGCCATCGGTTGAGTCTTCGATCTCGTAGCTGAGAACCGTGCCCTGAGGCTGCCAATTCATGGTGAGATTGCCATCGAAGTCATAGCGAACTCCGCTCAGCGTCAGATCCGACGCAAACGGCTGCACTACTGGTGCGGCCCCGCCGCTAAGGATCGTGCTTTGGATCGTGTAATCGGTATTGGCACTTGCCCAACCGTAAACGCGGTAAACATACGTTCCCGGTATCGTAGTGTTGACTGCGATATGTTCAGGGCCACTGCTGTTTCCCGAACTTCCGATTTCATTGCCGTTGGGATCAAAAAGGAGAAAGTCCATGTCCGGCAAACCGAGTCCGGCCTCGGGAATATCCGTTTGATCCCACGAAAGCGTGGCGTCGATCTTCAACCCCGAAGGCGAGACTTGGAAGGGTACGTCGACATAGGTTGCGTCGCTGAGGAGATAGAGGCCATTGTCACGTTGGACACCAGCATCACTCGCGAGTACAGTTCCCGTGTAGGTCGTCGTCTCGGAAGCTGATACGTCGTCCGAGGGCAACGATGCAGTAGCCTGCAGATACATCGGCATACGGAGTTTGGCGGAACTGCCCGTCTTTTGGGCCACGACATACCACTGGAACTGAGTCGGTGCCGTATCGCGAAGTACATCGCCGTCTAAGGTAATCCGTGCTGTGAATGTTGCACTGCCGCCGGCGGGAACCACCACTGACGAAGAACTCACCGAGGTCGTCACACCGGTTATGTTTGTAAATCGGTTGTTGACAGACGACAGGTTGTACGTTCCTCCCAGGCCCGAAACGTCACGGATCGTAACCGTTACATCGCGAGTATTCATAATGCGGTTATTCAGAACAGCGGCTTCTCCAAACGAATGGCTGCCGAGTATTGCGGGCTCTATGATACCGTCGCCCTCGACGCCCATGACCGCCTTTGTGTTTACTGCCGCGGCAACGTTTATCAAGCCGCCGCCCTGATCGATGATCGGATCGGCAGATGCGTCAGCTTTCGGCGTGCCGGTCTCCGTTCGCAGATTGGTCGACGTATTGATCATTGCCGCACGTACGACGTCCGGTGACCAATCCAAATGCGATTGACGAAGAAGTGCAGCCATACCTGCGACGTGAGGCCCGAAAAACTCGTTCCCGACGCATATGTATATCCTGTTGGATCAAACATAGTTCCACCGCCGGATGTCGCACCACCGACCCTGACGGTCGCGCTCAGAACGCCAACGCCGGGAGCGGTCACGTCAGGTTTCACCTGTCCAAGTCCCACAACCGGGCCGCGCGAGCTAAAGGCCGCCATTTCGCCGACGAATTCATTCGACATGTACGGATTGAGCCTGATCGGAAGCTCTGAAAGCGTGCCGTTCGGCGGGTCTACCGCATTATCGTCATTAGAACGCAAAGCGTCGACAAGGATCTCTCCGTCGGTCGGTGAAACGATCGATGCCGGTATCGAGCAGGTCACGGCCGTGGGATTCGTCGTCTCCGAGATCAGAACAACGCCGACCGCTCCCGCGAGTACCGCTTTGTTTGCAATATCAAAGAATGTTGCGGACAACAGGCCGGAGTCCTTTACCAGCGCTATGCGGCCTGTCATAGCCGGATATGTGGCCGTTGGATTATTAACGAATACATATCGCTGAGCGATGGAATTCGGCGCAGGGTCCGGCGAACCCGCCATCGGATAAAGTTTTAGACGTGAGAACCCGGTTTCCGCTGCCAGGTTTCTAGCAGGCGTCACAGCACCGACAGTCGCCTGTGGGATCGTGTTCGCTTTTAGCACGTCAATTGACCAGTTAGCATTTCCCGCTGCCGGATCAGTATTAGCTCCGACGGCAATAACGTGGCGGCCGGCGGCTGGTGAACCACCGGTTCCGTCGCCAGGGCCTTCGTTGCCGGCGGAAGCAACGACGATCGTCCCTAAAAGTGCAGCGTTGCTTGCGGCCGTTGCGGTATCGTCATCCGGGCCGCCGCTGCCGCCGAGACTTAGATTGATCACGTGGGCGATAGGTTTCGGCTGAAGCGTAAGGCTCACGGGCGAAACGGCATCCTCGATCGCCAGGATCGTCGATGCACTTACGCAGTTTCCGCTCCCGGTGCAAACTTTATAGCCCATGAGTTTGGCTTGCGGCGCTACGCCGTGGACGCGAATGTCGTCGGCCGTCCCCGGCAGCATGTCACCTCCGGGAGCGATACCGAGATAACCGGCGATGTCGGACGACGCTGCCGAACCGTGGCCGAAATCATCTACGATCCCACCCGTGAAGGTCATGTAATAGATCACTTTTTGATTTGCATTGTTCGCTGCGGTCGGCGGAAGCAGGCCGAGTCGCGGAGGTGTCGGGTCACCGCCGAACATCGGATGCGTCCAGTCAATGCCCGTATCAAGTACAGCCACGTTGACGCCCTGTCCCTCGAAACCTTCGCGGAAATTATCAAAAGGTGTGAGTTCTGCATACTGCCCATATACTGCCGGTGCGTTTACGTAAGGTACGCTTTTGTTCAAAAGTAATTTCTTTGAATCGTTACGTTTCACGCTCTTTACCTGGGGCATCGATTCGATGATCGGCAAAGCTGAGCCGGGCACTTTTAGCGTAATTCCATTAAAGACCAAATTAAACCGATAATCGACGTGGCCGGCGTTTGACCCGTCAAAATTCGGAACGTCTACGCCATCGAGGGAAAAATTGACGCCCCGCGAGCTTAATGCCGCGAGAAACGTATCCTGGTTCATCTTCTGGGTATTTCGGTATGCCTGAAGCTGTTCGTCGCTAACTGCTCTCCCGGCTTTGGCTTCCTTGGCCTTCCAAACCGCAGCTGGGTCATCCGTGAGCTGCACGATGACGGAATACCGCTCACCCGATGCTTCGCCGAGATCGACGAAAGGGCCGGCCACATAAAACGCGGCGATAAATGCAAGTAAGCTCGTTATTCCGATCAATCGCCTATGATGTCTCGCAAGGCGGCTCCAATTGGAAACGCGAGAGTTGTTCGATGTTCTTATTTTCATTTTGATCCTCCAAAAAAAGTTAGTTTTCTAAACGGTGTCCCTGCCGAATAACTTTCAACGTCCGAAACATCACAGGCGAAAGAATTTTGAAAGGGTTGTCCCGTGTCAGTTCGGAGATTAACCGGCTCTGGTTGAGTAAAGATTGAGGTGGGCGAATCGGACTCGAGGCGAACTTGAGAAAAGGAGTGCGAGCGGTTTCCTTCCAGTTCCCGGGTCTATTTCAAGAGGTCATTTACAAGGCGGCGCGTTTCTTCCGCGGCCTCGATGCCAAGGTCCTGCTTTAGCAGTTCCTTCATGTCTTCGTAGTGCTTTTTGACCGCGGCCGGCTTGCCTTGCGCGGCGAGGACCTTCATGGTGAGGCGGTGCAGGTCTTCGCGGTATGGATCGATCGTAAGTATCTGTCCTGCGAATTTCAGAGCATCCGTCCAACGCTTTTCTGATACGGAGAGTTTCGCCAGGGCATTTAGAACACGGGAAAACTGGTCCTGATAAAAAGGCCTTTGTTCCTCGGCCCAGTCTTCGTATAGGCCCTCCATAAAATCACCACGATAAAGGTCGTATGCGGATTCGAGATTTTTCCGAAGTTCTTCGTTATTTTTGTCGCGTTTTGCGGTCTCAGCAGCAGCAATAAACTCTATGAAATCCTCAGTGTCAATGCTGTATGAGAATTCCGGGTTCAACTGGTAGGCGCCGTCGCGAAATACGATGAAGTTTTGTTTTAATGCCTGCCGGCTATTGAGAGCCTTGCGAATGTGCGAGATGGTCGGGTGAAAATTTTTCTCGATCGCATCAAACTCCTCATTTCCCCAAAACGCTTCGATCAAAACGTCTTTCGGAACACGCCTGTGTTTGCGGGTTGCTATGTAACAAAAAATATCGCGTGCCCGGCGTGTCGTCCAAGCATCCGGGGCAAAGGGTTTTGATTGATCGCGATATATCTCGGCGTGGCCCAAAACTTTGATCGTAAGGTCGGTGATCGGAAAGGGAGCGAGTGGAGAGGCAAGGGTAGAGAGAGAAGCGCTCTCAACTCTTGACTCATGACTCTCGACTATCTCGCGAAGATCTGGAGGCAGTTTTTCAAGAATATCCTCATACGCGAAAATACTACGATTTCGCCGGATCTCATTTTTTAGCCAATATTCGTAATCAAATCTTGCTGAGAGATCGAGAACCCGCTGGATCGGAGCCACCATTTCTTTTTTCTTATCAAGATTGAAATAGACCTCGGCGAGCAGCATCGATGCAAGGGCCTCGTCATAGTAGTAATTCTGGCCGTGAAAGAAATCAATGAGGCTCTGAACTCGTTCGCCAAGACCGTCGGTTTTTCCTTCGGCTAGATCAACGCGGCATAGACACAAGTGGGCAGTATTTGATGTTAGTTCGCCATTAAGCCGGAGGCGCGATGCGACCAACGTTTCGAGCAGGCCGCGGGCCTTTGCGGTGTCACCACGCAATAGACTAAATTTTGCACGCTCCTCGTTAAGCTCCCGTGTAGCGAGATCGACCCCGGCTTCGTCATAGGCATTCAGCGACCGTTCGTAAAACTCCGAAGCGTGCTGAAAGTCCTGCTTCTCGCGATAAAAATTGGCGTACGTCTCAAAAATTTCAGGAAGGAGGGATCTTAGGTTAAATAACTGGCAAAGCTCGAGAGCGCGTTCCAGATGCGTTTCCGTCTCATCAAACTCACCTCTGAATAAATGCAGCCGGGCGACATTTAGGTGCCCGATCGCCTCTTGGGGCAGCTGCTTGTCCGGCTTGTCATCGCGAAATATCCGATTAAACCATCGCAGGGCTTCACCAAAATCACCTCTAAATCCTGGTGCCAAAGCCAGATTATGGGCAATAAGGCGTAGATACCGATCATTTGATTGGGCCTCGGCCAACTCTAGCGCGATGCGAAACTGCTGCTCGGCCTCGGTCCAATTTCCTTCAAGGATCAGGCAGAGGCCTCGGGTGTTGAGACACTTGATATACGTTTCCGAGTCTTGTGGGACGAGCATTTCCGCTTTTTCGAGAAGGTCCAAAGCCTCGTGCGGCTTACCTTTTCGACGCGTCAGACTGGCCAGCGAATGCAATGCCTCTGCCTCGCCAACGGCGTCATTTTGCTCTTGAAAGAGCTTTACGGCGCGATGCAGAAGGCTGGTGGATTTGTCTGTTTCGCCCTGGAGACGGGCTATTTCAGCCTTATGAAGCAGCGAACGCGGAAACTTTTCCAGAACGACGACGGGAACCAACTCGGCAAACTGTCCGAGTGAAATGATCGCACCGGCCGCGATCCATTCATTTCCGCGATCAGCGATCACCTCAGCGGCACGCTCGAAATTCTCAGCATCGAGCAAAAACGGCAGAGCCATTTCCCATTGCTTGTTTGCCAAAAATGTCTCGGCGATTCGATTTCGCTCTTCGGACACCCGGACCTGGCCGATCTCCGAGCGTAAGCGACGCTGAAGAAAATCGTGAAAAAGCGGGTGAAAGCGATATTCCTCAGACGCTCCGCCATCGCCGGCAACCGTAAGAAAAATATTCTTCTGAGCTAATTCCGGCAGCGCGGCAGAGCACCGCATTTCCGGAAACAATAGGCTGCAATGTTCTAGCGGCAGCGATTTGAGCAATGAAACGTACAGCAATAACTTTTGTGTTTCCGCGTCCTCGCGCGCAAAGACCTCTTCGGCAAAATAGTCAAAGATATCCTTTTCAGATCGCTGAAGAATGTCTGTAAGATCGAGTTGCTGCGCTGAACCCTCGCCATCGATCTCCTTCTCAGCTATTTGCCGGACGAGTTGGAGCGCCGTTATCCATCCGTGTGTTCTCTCACGGTATTCCGCTATTTGCTCGTCGTTAAGTTCTATACTCAGAGTCTTCCTAAACAATTCTCTGACTTCCGTATCGGTAAAGAGCAGGTCGTCGCGCGTTATCACAAGAGCAGCCGATTGCGAGCGTCGCCGCATGATCGCAAGCGTCGGCAGGTCGCGGGTCGTAATTATCAAGTGGAGGTGCTCAGACGAATATTGCAGAATGCGATCTACGATCTTATGGACAATGGTGTCCGTGCCGATATGGTGGTAATCATCCAATACCAGAATAAATGGCCGTTCGATCGATCTCAGAATCTCGTTTATCAGAAGATCCCCGGCCCGTTCGGGGAATCGAACGAGATCTTCACTCGCCTCCGAAAGGTAAGACAGCAGGGCATCCCCAAAGTCGGGCTGTATGCTCTTTATACCTTGAGCGATATAGTTAAGAAAAACGATCGGGTCGGCATCGGTATGGTCAAGTTGATACCAAACGGATGGATACGTGCCGTCACGCAAAAAGTCGGCTATCAGCGTTGTTTTTCCACATCCAGCATCAGCCGCGACGAGTGTAACCGGGGCTCCCGTATTTGCACGCAGCCTTTCTGTCAGGCGCGGACGTTCCAAAAGCCCGGAACCGGCTCTCGGCGGTAGCAATTTTGTCCGGAGGAAAAATTTTGCCTGCTCCATCTCTCTACCAGATACTCAGAACGATTGCGATTATGCCATATACGACAAGGTCAAACGAGTAGAGCACGCCGCAGTACGCGGCGTGCCGTCATGTGAGGGTGGGAGAATAGGTACTAATTCTTTGCAAATTCGAGAAGCTTTGAGACGCGTCCGAAGCATTCCCGGTGGGCCTCAGCCGCATCGGCAGCAGATCGTCCAAGTGTCGCGAACAAAGATACGGTTTCTATCAGATCAAAGGCTATGACTTTTTCATCGATCACGTCCAACATCTGCTTCGAACGAAGACGCCAAAGAGGACTGGGCGGTTTGCTCCTGCAAAGCAGCAACAGGTGTGTATTCGGTGGGAGAGAATACAGCAAAAGGTGAAAGAAATCACCAAACCATCCCGCGTCAAAAATATGGTGAATATCATCAAGGACGAGAAGCTGCGGACCGGTACCTGGTAGGGCGTAGGCCGGCGAAAAACTCCTCAAGAGAAAACGGGCGATGTCATTTTCCGATGCCGAATGGCGACTGCCGTTCATCATCATCGATCTTTCTTCGTCGAGACTCGCCGAAAAGTAGCTCGAAAACACCGGCCATTCGGTATCGGTGGCTTCGACGGTGTACCACGACACACGTTCGTATTGCGCTGCAAAATGTACGGCAAGAGCGGTCTTACCCGTTCCAGCGCGGCCTGATATCAACGTCGCAGGAAATTGTTTCTGCGACTTACGCAATATGTGGTTGATACGCGGACGGTGGATCAGACCTTCAATTTGAGGAATCGAGAGCTTTTCGCGCAAGATGTGAAATTCCTCGCGAATAGATTCCGCCGGCCGCGCATAGAAAATATCGACCTGATCGGGCAGCTCATATGCCCCGTTTGGTTCAAAACTCTCGTGTAAGAAAAACGTCATTGTCATACACCATACAAACTAAATCACAAGACTTGAGAAAAACTTGAAAATAACCGCTTCGTAGGGGTGATGACACATGAGCCAGAGAATATCTCAAGTTTTTCTCAAGTGCTTCTATGCAAGATCGGTACAGATCGAGAGATCGATTTACTCTTCTCAAAACAGAATTACACTCGGCAAGGAGTAAGAGAGATGAAAAAGATAATATTTTTGACAGGATCACTATTAATTTTGACCAGCATTGGCTTTGGCCAGGCGACAAAACCGGAATCGCGATCGGTTTCGGCCACAAGTGCGTCGGACGCGAATGTGTTGCTTTCATCGGGCACACGGATCGACGGCCAACTACAGAACACGGTTGACGTAAAGAAAGCAAGGGTTGGCGATGAGGTCGTGCTAAAGACGACCAAGTCGATCAAGCAAAACGGCCAGACGGTCGTTCCAAAAGGGTCGCGTCTCATAGGCCGCGTTACCGACGTCCAACAAAGATCGAAAGCAAACGGTGAGTCGCGACTTGGAATGGTCTTTGACCGGCTTGAGGGCAAAGACCTCGGAGCACCGATAAGCGCATCGATCGTGTCAATAACTAATGCTGCGGCCGGCGCAAGGATTGGCGATACATCGGATGCAGATCTTTTTGGCTCATCAAGCACCTCGGCACGTACGACGAGCAGCAGTTCGTCGGGCGGTAGTGGCGGCGGATTGCTTGGCGGCGGCGGTGGCCTGGTTGGCGGTGTGACGAGTACGGCAGGCAGTGTTTTAAATACAACCACGCAAACTGCCGGCAGCATCACTAATACCGTAGGGCAATCCGTCGGAAGCACTGCAGGATCGACCCTGAGGACGATCAACGGCGTTCAGATAGCGAACTCGATCAGTGGTTCGGCACAATCCGGCACGACGCTTTCGTCGCCTGATAAGAACATACGATTGGAAAAGGGCGTTATGATGCAATTGCAGATAAACAATTCGGTAATCGTGCCGTAACGATCATTTGCCGGGTAGGGGGCAATGTATTAATATCGGTTAAGCCCCCTTTTTCAAAAGGGTGACAGTATCCGGTTCTTCTCGTTATCTGATAGACACGCGAGGAGTCCATGAGAATATTGTCACCCAAGTTGCTCGTTTATCTCGTGGTAGTAAATGATGAAAAAGGCGTTTTGTACCCTTATTCTCCTCAGTCTTGCAGCCAGCCCGGTCTTGGCCGGGCTCAATATCGTTCGGTCCAGCGGAATCACGCTGACGGGAGCTGACGGTATCAATTACGTCGGTACCTCGGGCATTACACTGACGGGTGCGGACGGCCTCCTTGCATACCGATCAAATGGCATAACACTTACCGGAGCCGACGGCATCACGTTGACGGGAGCCGATGGCATTACGTTAACAGGTGCCGACGGTGCAAGTTATACCGGGCCGAACGGCATTACCTTGACTGGAGCCGATGGCATCACTCTGACTGGCGCGGACGGCATTACGCTTACCGGAGCCGACGGGGTCACTTTGACAGGAGCAGATGGGACTCAGTATCGGGCCGATTCAATAATTTTAAGACGGCCGGACGGAATAACTTTGACCGGAGCCGACGGCATCACTCTTACAGGAGCCGACGGCATAACCTTGACTGGCGCCGACGGAACAACTCGTGTAGGAACGAATGGAATTACCCTGACAGGCGCGGATGGGATAACCCTGACTGGGGCCGACGGCATAACTCTGACAGGGGCGGACGGTATTTCATTGACCGGAGCGGATTCTGCAACCGGTTTCAATACGAATGGGATCGCATTCGACTTGGTGAATCCATCTGGTATCACGTTAACAGGAGCTGATGGTATCACGCTCACTGGAGCGGATGGCATAACGCTTACCGGTGCGGATGACGTCGTTCTGAGAAACTTCAACGATCTCGATCTGGGTGGTGTCGTGCCACAGACAGGTCTGCAAAGTGTAGATCCAGAGCTTGCTATGGCGCTCAACCGAGCGACCGATGACAGCAACATCAATGCCGTGGTCGTATACCATGCAGCCATTACCGAGGCGGATCTCACCGACTTGCGCAACATTGGCATCCTGGGCGGTACGCGCTTTCGCATGTTGCCGATGGTTTACATAACCGGTACGAAGAACCAAATAGTTGCACTTTCGCGGTTTGCTCGGGTCAGATCAATCTATGGCAATCGGACGCTTGCGTTCAATTCGGATCCCTACTATAAGACGACGGGAATTCAACGTGTATCTGCCGACAGCGATCTCCGCAGCCGCAACAGCGGAATGCCGATCTCCGGTAAGAATGTTACCGTCGCCGTTTTGGACACCGGCATCAACGGCCAGCATGGCGATCTCGCTGGCCGAGTCGTCCAAAATGTTAGGCTTGCGGACACGCAAAGCGTACCAGCCGGATTTTTGAATCCGTTCCCGGTGGAGAATCTTGCGAATACAGATCCGGTCGCCGGACATGGAACCTTTGTCGCGGGGATTATTGCGGCGAGCGGTTCGAGTTCCGGTGGAAAATATAGCGGCGTGGCTCCGGGAGCCAAGCTATTGGGCTTGAGCGCGGGCGATGCAAATCTCACCAGCGTATTGTCCGGCTTTGATTACTTACTCGAAAAAGGTTCTCTTTACAACGTACGCGTTGTGAACTGCAGCTTTTCGGCGAATACCGTTTTTGACTATAACGATCCGGTAAATATTGCTTCCAAGATGCTAACGGACCGCAATGTGAACGTCGTTTTCTCGGCCGGTAATACGGGGGCTGGTAACGGCACGATGAATCCATACTCAACTGCTCCGTGGGTGATCGGCGTCGGGGCGACCGATCAGAATGGAACCCTCGCCGGCTTTTCATCCCGCGGTACATTTGGTGGTTCCGATCAGCAACCAACGCTGGTCGCACCTGGCGTCAATGTGGCAAGTCTCAGAAGTGCGGCAACGACCACGAGTTTGAATGGCCTTGGCGGCGCAGATGCCCAGCGATTGACCGTTGGTGAGATGCCTTTCTACACAACGGCAAGCGGTACCTCTTTTTCGGCACCGCAGGTTGCGGGTGCTATCGCTCTAATGCTCGAAGCAAACCCGTCTTTGCTGCCTGCCCAGATCAAAGACATCCTCGGCCGAACGGCAACGCCGCTGCCAAGATATTTTTTGCATGAAACCGGCGCCGGGATGCTCAATACCCATGCGGCGGTCATCGAAGCGGCATTTCCCGATCGCCGAATGGGAGTTTTCCGATCTATTCTATCGGGTAATGCTCTGCGGTTCACGACATCGACATCGCAGACGTTTACCGAGCCGGTATCTCCAAATATCGCTCGGTCGATCAACCTTTCTCTCCCATCTGATGTTGTGCAAGCCAGCGTGGGCATAGCCTGGGGGCTGAGCACCAACGATTTTGGACTGAAACTCTACAATTCGAATAATGCACTGTTGGGGGAATCGAACTATCTCAATTTACCCGGGCTCACCGGCCGACGGGAAGAGATCGTCTTGCGACATCCTTCGACACAGGCCTTGCGTGCCGCGGTTCAGCATTCTGTCGGGGTTGGCACGACGCAAAATGTGTATGGCGCTGTTGAAGTGACCCGTGTCGAATATCCCACGCTCTCCGACCTCGATGGGTTGTCGCCCGAGATGCTCGCTCAGGCCGAGCAAAGCCTGCTTTCGAATATCATGCTGCCTCAGGGCAGGAGATTCCGGCCCGAATCTGCGGTTTCGCGTTTTGATCTCGCTAGTGTTCTTGTTAGGGCTGGTCTGGTATCGCAATACATTGGTTCAAATCCAATGTTTTTGGACGTTCGGGACATGTTTACGCGGAATGCCGTCGAGAGTGTACAGTCTAATCCGAACGGCAAGTTATTTTACGACGCGACGCCCGGCGGAAGATTTTACCCGAATACTTCTGCGTCAAAATTGGTTGCGGCGATCGCGTTAGTTAAGGCTGGAGATCTTGAGGGCCTGACTGCCTCGACGATTCTCCCGGCTAACATCTCGGATTCCAATTCGATTCCGGCTCAATGGCGCGGCCATGTCGCCGTAGCACTACAACGGGGCTTGATAATGCTCGACGGAACCCAATTCAATCCCAACCGGGGTTTCACCCGGATCGAACTCGCCGTAGCTATCAACGCTCTAATACGATAGAAGGGCACTTTTCTATTCAGGAAAAGCAGGCTGTCTGGCCTGCTTTTCGACTGGCTAAATTGCTGTGTTTCCTTGAGATATGATGGTACACCCGGCATGATTCGAACATGCGACCCCTTGATTCGTAGTCAAGTACTCTATCCAGCTGAGCTACGGGTGCACAAGCGGAATAGTTAGACTACAAATCAACGCCGAAAGTGTCAAGGACGACGAGGGCGGCCATTTTACTGCCTTGCGAAATAGCCTTGGCGGGTTCTGGATATCAGGTCGGGATTTTTGACATCGATACGGATCGAACGCCATTTGCCGTCGCGTTTGTCATTTACCGGTTGGTACTCAATCGTATATAGCGTGCGAAGGTCTGCGGCTACAAGCGCATAGAGGCGGCCCATTTCTTCCAGGCGGTTGATGGTGTTCAACGTTCCACCGCTGCGGTCCGCCACCACCTGAAGCCTGGCACGAGCTGCTCTGAACATCGCGAGTTGCCTTAACGTCGGATCGGCGAGCTTATCCGGATCTCCAGTCGGCAGCATCAGCGGATATATAGTTACCCCTTGGGCATCGGATCGATTGAGCACACGATTTAGAATATCACTGGCATCCGGTTTGATGGCGGTAGCGATCTGGTCGTCTTTCAGCGGTTCCAAAGTCTCTCGGTCTTTGTCCTTAACGGCCGTATCGACTCCGTCCGTCAGAACGATTATCGCCTTGCGTCGGCTTTTTTCTTTTGCTAACTTTTCGAGGGCAAAATCAAGGGCCTTGTAGAGTTGAGTTTTGCCGCGGCCATTTGCAACCGCGATTGAATTGGCGATCGTTCCGCGATCGGTCGTGAAATCGTTTCTTAGATTTATCTTGTCGTAAAACTCGATCACCGCCACACGATCATTTGGTGAAAGGGCGTCGATGAACCGTACGGCGGATTGCTTTATGACCTGTCGAAAGCCAAGCGTCGAGCCGCTCATATCGAGCATGATCACGACGCTAAACGGCGCATCCGTCGGTTCAAAACGTAAGATCTGCTGCTTAACACCATCCTCAAATATCTCAAAGTTCGCTTTGTTTAAGTCAGTAACCGGACGCCCTCGAGCGTCGGCGACACCGACATTAAGCCGAACGATCGATGAATCGATCCGGATTGGATCGTCGTCTTGAGCTAATAGATTTATTGTTGCTGCGAGCGAAAGGGCCGTAAGCATGAACGCTCTAAAATACGCCATAACAAAATGTTAGCAATTTGACGCAGTTTATCGAAGTGCGGTTGTACGTGGGTCTTCCCACTATGTCTTAACACTTTGCGATTTATGATCTATAATCATTTCAACGATTAACGGTGCGATCCGACAGCGGGCCTGACATGCTTACGCGGCCGGTTGGTCGGACATGTTTGGCGAATGCTCTATCGGCCCAAATATTGTGCGAATTGCGGCGAGAAGATCGAGCGCATCGATTGGGGTTTGTTGACGAGCCGGCGATTTTGTCCGGTATGTGAATCGGAATATAAAGGGCAGGATCTGATCCCGCGAGCCGTCGTTGCGGGTGGTGTCTTGGTAGGCGTTCTCGGTCTAGGCAGTTATTTGAGTAGCCCTGCAAGCGAAACCGGGTTGGTGCGGCAGTCGGAAAGTCTGGTAGAGCAACCGGCCGCAGCCGCCCTGGCGAGACAGCCCGCAGTTCCGTCGCCGGTTGCTAATATTGCAGCTAATGCAGCAAACCAATCGGCTGCGCCATTTGGTGCGAGAGCGGTGCCACAGCCTCCAAGCCTGAAAACTGAGGTGGCTGAGGCTCAGTATTTTTGCGGAGCTGAAACAAAAAAGGGAACGCCTTGTTCGAGGCGCGTCAAAGGAAATGTTCGGTGTTACCAACATGTTGGAATGCCGTCGATAGTAAACGCCGATAAGTTAAAGATCAATTAGGGTATTCTTTGCCGAATAACATGAAACCACTTACGCCGAATTCAATGATCCAAAACCGCTACCTGGTCGTGCATTCGATTGGGAAGGGCGGCATGGGCGAGGTTTATCTTGCGGTTGACCAACGCCTTGGAAGCGCCGTCGCACTTAAGCGGACATTCTTCACAGAGGACAACACTTTAGCGGCCGCCTTTGAACGCGAAGCACGTATCTTGGCGCGGCTACGGCATCCGGTTCTTCCAAAAGTGATCGATCATTTTGTTGAAGGCGGCGATCAGTTTCTGGTGATGGAGCATATCTCCGGTGATGATCTTTCAAAGCGGCTTGAGAGCGCCGGAAAGCCGTTTCCCCTTAGCTGGGTCATGTTTTGGGCGGATCAATTGCTCGATGCGCTTTCGTATCTTCATTCGCACGAGCCGCCGATCGTTCACCGCGATATCAAACCGCAGAACCTGAAATTGACGGATGATAACCACATCGTATTGCTCGATTTTGGCCTTTCGAAAGATTTTGACACGAAAGCGACCAGTAACCCGTTGAATTCGGCGAGCGTCGCCGGCTATTCGCCGCATTTTGCCTCGATGGAGCAGATACGCGGAACCGGTACGGACAACAGGAGCGATATCTATTCGCTGGCTGCGACCCTATATCAATTATTGGCCAACATCGTACCGTTGGACGCATTGTCGCGTGCCGATGCATTGCTCGGCGGCAAGCCCGATCCGATCGTGCCGCTCGATAAACTAAATCCCGAGGTTACACCCGCCATCTCGGAAGTCCTTCTTAAAGGCGTTGCGGTCAGACAGGATGAGAGATATTCGACAGCAGGTGAGATGCAGAAGGCTCTTCGTCGTGCTTTTGATCGCGGAAAACGAGATAACGATGCACCAGATGTACCATTGACGTCGTCGGCCGCTACGGCCTCCGCAAGCAATTCGCTGCCATCTGAGGATGAGACGAGAGCTTTCGCCCCGGATACGGGCGGCATAACTCAGGATACGGGAGTGGACGCCTTTGAGGCGACGCTTGAGATGAATGCGATACCGGTTGTCGAAGAGGTAAAGCAGTCGGATGTTAAAACCGAGATGTTTACTACCGAAGACATTCCTGAGGTCGAAACCAGAATTGTTTCAAAGCCTCCGGAAGCTGCCGGGAACGCAGACGGCCCGCCTGCTACCGCCGAAGCCGGTGTCGCCACTCTAGCCGCAGAGGTTGGATCCGCGACCCAAAGGCCTCAGGTTGCGAATCCTACGGTTCAGCCGCACGTTCCTGCGTCGTCGACCGCAAAAGTAAAGGCATCCTCATCGAAGACCGGATTTATCATCGGTGGCCTGATCGGCCTTTTTGTGCTCGCAGTTGCGGGCGCCGGTGGCGGATATTACCTCTACACTAGGAACGCTGCTATTCCCGCGGCTTCGCCTTCGCCTGTGCCGAGTGCTCAGCCGTCTGCGTCCGGACCGGTGCTTACGGAGACGGACAAGAATACGAATTCCGCTCCGGCGAATGCCGAGGTCACAGAATCCAAGTCGGATGGGACGAATTCAACAACATCAACAAATTCGGGACAGACATCGAGCAAGACCGCACCTCAGACGACGACAAAGACGCAGCCGGTCAAAACACCCCAGTCACCGGCCGTCAAGGCGACCCCGAAAACGAAACCAAAAGACGACCGTACGGTGATTATTCAGTAACGTGATTTCGAATTATGAAAAGTAAAAACCTCGTAATCTCATCTCTTAAGTTGTTGACGGCGCTTGCTTTGCTGACGGTTTCGATATTTGGCCAGTCTAGACAGGTACGCGAACAGGCAAAGACACTCCAGGATCAGGGCGATCGCTCGTTTGCTCAGAAGAATTACCGGGATGCGGCGGACAAGTACGCGCAGGCACTTGTTTTGATTCCAAACAACGCCTACGGCCATTATCGGAAGGGCTTTGCTCACTTTAATCTTCAGGAGCGGGATCAGGCGATCAACGAATTTACGATTGCATTGAGCCAGGGCTTTAGGCCGGTCGAGGTTTTTCGTGTACGTGCATTTATCTATTTTGAGCAAAAAAATTACGATGCAGCCCTCGATGACATAAAGAAAGGCCTCGTTCTTGCCCCGAAAGATGTCCTGTTCCTGAAAGGCTTGGGTGAAGTCTATCTTGCGAAGAATGATTTTCAGCAAGCGATCGAAGCACTGCGTCGGGCCGCTGATGTTGCTCCAAATGATGCCGACGTTCAGTACAATATGGCGCGCGTTCATTTTGCGACCGGGGATGTTAAGGCTCAGCAGGCCGCGGCAGAATCCGCGCTTGCGAGGGGCACTAGATTTCCGGGCGAGGCTCATTATCTCTTGGGAGATGCTTACCAAAAGATGGGTAATGCGACAGCAGCCATATCGTCATACCAGCGCGCAATAAGCTCGAAACCGGATATTTACCAAGCACATCGGAACCTGGCGGATGTCTTTCGAAACGAAGGCCGCTTTAACGATGCGATCACGACTTCTAAGCAGGCGTTGATCACTTTTCCCAATGATGGAAATATTTACACTGACCTAAGTTGGTATTACAGCCTCGCCGATCGAGCGGAGGACGCTGTGCAAGCGGCAAAAGCGGGCATTCAGTTACTGCCAAACCAGTACACCGCCTACACAAACCTGTGTCGTGCACATAATCAGAAACAGGAATACGCTCTTGCCGTAAATGCTTGCAATTCGGCTCTGCGCCTACAGCCGAATGATGGTGAAACCTACTATTATCTTGGTAATGCTCTGGTCGGCCTGGATAAATCCGTCGAGGCGACTCGTATGTACACGCGTGCCGTTACCGGATTGACAGATTACACGGCTAAGAATCCCGGCTATTCGGATGGCTGGTATCTACTGGGTAATGCCTCGTTTGCCGACAAGCAATATGACAAGGCGATCGACGCTTATCAGAAATGCCTGGCATTGAGCCCGAAGTTCTTAAAAGCCAGAGTCAATCTAGGGATCACCTACACCCGTAAGAAGAACAAGGCTGCCGCGACCGAGCAGTACAATTTACTGCTCGCTGCTGACAAGGCTCTCGCCGATAGGCTCAAGGCAGAGATCGATCGTATGTAGTTAGAGGCGTGCGCGATTACGTTTGGGATTGGTATCGACATTTACGCTTTGAAACTTTAGCACGACGCGAACGCTTTCAGGCCGGTCGTCCATATCTGCCGTGACAAATGGGGCAAATGCCGGATCGGATGTGAGAGCTTTCTGCAGTTCAACCATGGCTTGTCGATCACGCGATGGTTCGACGATCTCGGTAACCTGGGCCAAGCCGTTACTAAATACGTCGGCAACGACAACCACCTCGTCATCTTTCATCCCGCCGCGAATAAACGACTTGGTCATAGCGATCAAAGCTCCTTCCGGGTTGACGCTCGGGGATTCTGTCGAATAGGCCATTCTGGTCTTTGCGAAGTCCGTCGGAGAAATAACGTCATATGTTGCCGTATCCGAGTATGGATTTGTGTTGGCTGCAAGCATGATCGTCGACTGGCCGGTTTTTGCCATGTTCTGAACCCGATCGGTCGCGAGCATTCCCGAAAACATCATCGTCAGGAACGTAACTCCGATCAGAAGTGATGCAAAGACTCCGATGCCATAGGGCATAACGCGCATCTGCAACCATTCGCGAATATCTGGAGCAACGGGCAACCATGACCGCTTTTCGCGATGGATCTCCGAGCGAACCGATTCGCTGATCTTATTCTTAAGCGTCGCAGATATCTCAGGCCGACGCACTTGTCGAAGTTCGGACCGGATCTGACGAAGGTCGCTCGCAGCCTGACGGCAAAGCGGGCACGATTCGAGGTGTGCGCCGATCGATGCACTTTCTGTTTCGCCGAGCAAGCCGTCGGCAAAAAGGGAAAGGTTAAGTTGTAGTTCTGAGCATTTCATTACTTTTGCTCCAAACCGATCGAATGAATGGCTGACTAGCCCCGGTTGTCGTCTGCTTTCACAGTTAACACGCTAGCCGTTGTTGGCGATTATCTTCACCTGAGTCATTGACGGTTACCGTCTCGATTGTTGCTGGTCGATTCAAACAACCGTCAATGCCATTCGCTGATGATCCTCGCTTCCAACTCTCGCTCTCGTTGACCTATCGTTTGGCACCGATTTATTTAGTCTTCAAAAATGAGACCGGGGCGAGTCAGCCATTCATTCAATTTTCAAAAATCCTTAAGTCGTCGTCTCAATTCTTCCCGGCCACGCGAGATCCGTGATTTCACAGTTCCGATGCCGATGCCGAGAGCCGAGGCTGTTTCTTCGTAGCTCATTCCCTCAATGTCGCAAAGGACGATGGCTTCGCGATATGCATCCGGAATTTCGGCGAGAGCGGCCTTGATCGCATATTCCCGTTCACGCCTCAGAGCGTTGTCCTCGGGACTGGTCGAATGATCGGCCAGAGTGTCGGAGAACGGCGTATCCGAATCACCTACGTTTGCATCGAGCGATATCGTCACATCTCGCCTTCGTCGCTTCCACCAGCGAAAGCGGTTACGCGATTCGTTGATCGCGATGCGAAACAGCCAGGTTTTCAATTCCGCGTCGCCACGGAAACTCTTGATCGACCGCAAAGCACGCAAAAACGTGTCCTGCGTCAGGTCGCCGGCTTCCTCTGCATCTTCGGTCAGCCGGTAAAGCAATGCATATATGTCACCTGAGTAGCGGTCGATCAGGATCTCGAAGGCCGCAGCATCGCCGGCTCGTAGTTTGTCAATAAAAAGGGAATCATCGCGTCCCTGGGCAGTGGCGGCCGAGACAGACACTACAGCCCGCCCAACTTCTTCGTCGTCAAATGTAATTGACTTACTGAAGATCATCGCCGCCTTTTAGCGTTCTCTTCCAACGAGAAGCCGTCAAATTGCCCCGTTCGCTTTTCACGCGAACTGTAATGTTAGACACCACGCCGGGAATTTTGTTCCCGAATATATGAATATTTGATGCCTGAAACCCATGTCTGTAACACAAAACCTTTTAGTTACTTGCTCTAAGCGTCATTTTGAGCTAAATTAACTCTTTTGGAAAATGCCCGCTCACGGCAATTATATAACGAGAAGATAAGCAGTTTTTGCATAATTAACGATGTCGAGTAAGAAAAGACGATTTGAACAACTTCAGGCCGCAGCCGCGACGGCTACCACAGATAAACCAAGATACGTTGACCCGTTTCAACAGCAGGTTGTGCCTCGAGTGGAGGAGTTCGGAAAGAAGCTTGAAGGCAAGGGCAGGACCATCGTTTACGGTGTAGTCGCGCTAATTGTCGTCGCTGCATTATTTTTCTTTGTTAGCCGGTGGAGCCGGAACTCAGGCAACGAAGCTCAAGCTGCATTGGGCAAAGCTATCGAGACCTCGAAAGCGCGTGTTACGGACACGCCGCCGGCCGCCGGCTCGACGGAGAAGACCTTTAAGACCGAGAAAGAAAGGTCGGAGGCCGCAATTGCCGAGTTTCAGAGCGTTGCCGATAAGTTTGGCGGTGCAGTCGGCGATAAAGCGAAATATTTCATTGCCGTCAATCGTCTAAATGTTGACCGTGCGGCGGGTATTACAGAACTCGAAGCGATCGCGAATACTTCTTCGGACACGGGCAAGATGGCCAAATTTGCACTCGCTCAGATCCGTACCGATGACAATAAACTGGACGAAGCTATCGCGATATATCAGGAACTACTCGGTTTGAGCGATTCGCTGATCGCAAAAGAAACTCTTAATTTCAACCTCGCAAAGATCTATGAAAAACAGGGCAAAAAACAGGAGGCTGCTGACCTTTATTTCAATATCGCCAAAGCTGCGAGTGAAGCGAAAGACCTCGATGGCAAGGCTGTTCGTCTGACAGAAACGGCTACTGAATCGAAAGAAAAGCTTAAGGCCCTCGACCCTGAGCGTGCGAAGCAGATACCGGAGCCGACTCCCGATTCGCCATTTGGCGGCGGCGGAGCACCGCCGATCAGTATTCAATAAGTCGCCTTTTTTTGGAGGAAGCTCGGCGTATTCGCACTTTCTTACCGTCTAATAGCCGGGGGCTCAATCTGGTTTGAAAGGCATAGGCCAAACTGACATTAGCAAGATCGTGCAGATGGACGCCGAGCCGTCGTTGGCGTCATCTGTTTCGATCAGGGTCTCGCCGCATAGCTATTTCACGCTACTCTTTCTGACGACCTTTGTCTCTGCTTTCTTCTTCTATCTCGAAATGGATCTGCCCGGTGTGATCTTTTTCGCTCTGTCGTGGATACTAATTCCTTTCTTTGCCCTAAACGATCGCATCAGCTTTGACGGTAAACGCCTTGTGCGTACCGGGATCGTGCCAACTGTTTGGGCGTGGTTGAATGGGGCCAGACGAAGGCTCAAGCTCAGCGATATCGAACAGGTCGAAACACAGGCGATCCGTGCTGTGAAGCGTGGCGGCAACGTGTATTATCGATATCGCACGCTGATCCGCGAAAAGGCCTGAGCGTGACGATAGCGTCGGGCGGCGAAGGTTTTCGCCGAATGCTAAAGAGCATTCTGCCTAAGCTCGCAGAGAACGTACTCGACACACGCTCGATCGAATTACGTGATCATCTCAACGACCCAAAGGAAACGCTGATGCGTGCGGAATTTGCAAGAATTCCCTCGGCGGATGTCCTCGAAAGCTCGTTTCGGAACGCAGGTACTCGCGGTAAATTTCAAACGTCGACGACCGTGACCGGCGAATTCGATGAAAAAGCAGACGATCTCAGGAGCCTCGCCAATGAATTGCGCGTCGGCGGCTATTTTCTGCAGGCACTGGAAGCTTTCCGGCGGGCGTTGATCCTGCGGCCAAAAGACGGGCGGCTCTTGTTCGAATTTGCCCGCTGTCTGCATTCCTTTGCCGGTGTCGAACGTGACGAAAAGCTGGAACGCCGGGCGCTGGCCGCCTTGCGCCTCTCGGAACGTCGTGCGGCCGATGATGGCGACCTTCTTGTTCGATTGGGTGAGTGGTATTTTCAGATCGGCGAATGGCGTCGAGCCGGCAGTGCTTTTCAGAACGCCCTCGATCGTCTCGGCGAGAATTTTCGCACCGCACGCGGCCTTGCCGAGATCGCTCTTCGCGAAGGCAAGATCGCGCACGTCATCCACCATTTCGCCACCGCCAACCGCGTTGCAGAAACGCCGTCGCTTCGCCGCTGGTCAAAAGCGGAGACAGACTATTTCTCAAACCTGAATTCTGACGAAGAGTATATGGAACTCGAGATCAGTCGGGTAAATATGCTCGAAACCGTCGAAAATTCAAAAAAGACCGTTCTGCGGATCACATTCCTTGCCATGCCGGCGATAATGTTTGGCGTCCTTTTCGAAGACGACCTTATTGCCAACATCGGTTGGGCTGTCTCGACAGTCGCCATCCTGATCTGGACCGGTCTGCTCGTCACCGCCCGAATGCTCTCGCAGCGGATACCGTACGAATTAGTCGAATCTGACGACTAAGCAGATCTTTGAGAATGAGTCCGCCTGTTCCTTTCCTGATATTCTCGATACTCCATCTCGTCAAATAAATTGTCAAAGAGCCCCTCGGCACAAAGGATAAGGCCGAGGAAATGTTGCAAAGATAGCACAACATTGCATCATGTGTCAAGCGGTCAAGGTCAGTAAATAGAAAAAGCCCCACCCGGTTGGACGAGGCCTCTAAAATTAGTAGTGGAAAAGAACTAGGCCTTTTCGCTTTTGGCGGCGATCTCCGGCGGATTTAGCATTGCCGACCATCGGTATTCCGGTGTTTCCCAGCCTTCTTTTAGCTTTTTCAAGATAAATTCGGTCATGTTGTCCACGATCCAACGATGGTTCTTTTCACCTACGGACGCCAGCTCGGCGTCCGGGGCCGGGTTCATGAAATCGATGGCGTACGGGATACCGTCCTTGATGGCGAATTCGACCGTGTTAAGGTCGTAGCCGAGTGCGGTACAGATGGTCTTGACGTCCTGCTCGACGCGCGCGTGCAACTCGGGCGTGAGATAGTCGTCAACGTCGACGTACTGCATCCCGCTCAGATATGGCTTAGACGGGTCGTACGGCATGATGAGGACATTCTCTTTGCCGACGCAGTAACAGCGGACAAAGTGGTCGTACTCAATGCCTTCCTGCAGCGTCATGCAGAGCGTACCGGACGAATTGTATTCGGTGAAAAGCTCTTCCATCGAGTGTATCTTCGAAACATTCTTCCAACCGCCGCCGTCGAACGGTTTTAAAAACGCAGGGAAGCCAACGTAATCGACTACGCCTTCCCAGTCGATAGGGAATTCGAGATTCCGAAGGCTCTCCTCGGTAATATCCTTGATATAGCTGTGCTGAGGCAGCAATACGGTCTTTGGTATCGCAACGCCGATCTTGGCAGCGAGAGCGAAGTTAAAGAATTTGTCGTCAGCCGACCACCAGAACGGATTGTTGATGATGTATGTGCCTTCGAGAGCGAAACGCTTTAGCGTCGCTCTATAGTACGGAACTTCGTGTGAGATACGGTCAATAATGACGTCGTACTTTCTTGGCTCATCGAGGCGAATGCCGCCGACGGTGATCATCTCGGCAACGACCTCGCCGTTACCTTTCTCGTTTATACTCTTGATAATGGACTCGGGAAATGTCTGCTCGCGTCCGACTAATATACCTACTTTCTTCATAAACGAAAGATTCTAACGCAAAGTAGCAAAGGCCGCAAAGATACAAACACCTGCCTGGTCATCCTTGGCGTCTTGGCGACTTTGCGTTAAGAATTTCTTATTTTGCGCCCGGCAGCAGTTCCAAATTGCCCATCTCGCGATTGTACATATCGAGTGCACCGACCTCGTCGGCGGTGGCGTCGAGCATTTGCTTGGTCATCGCGATCGAGTCGGAGAGCTGCTCAAAATCAAGCAGCGAGAATTTCTCCGGCGTCGATATCGTGACGATCTCGTCGTTGAGGTAGCTGAAAAAGTTCTCGATCGACTGTAACTGACCCTCGACGAGCTTTACGCTGCGTTCTATCTCATCAAATGATGCGACACGCCGCTTTAGGATCTCGACATTCGTCTGCTGTATTCGTTTTGTCTTGTCATCGGTAGCCGATTCCATTGCACGAAAGGCCTGTGAAAGCTGATTGTGAACCGCGGTGCGGTTGATCGACTTGAGGTGCTGTTTACGCCGGCGATAGACGTCTAACAGATCGACAAAGTCTTCCCAACGCTGATCCAGAGCCTTAAGATTCGACGGCAGATTGGATGTACTCGTGAACTTGCGATAATTGTCCTGGATCTTCTCTTTTAGCCAGCGAAGGTATTCGACGGCCTCGCGTTCGCGGGGCGTGAATGACTTGATGAGCTTTTCGCGGCCGGCGAGATTAGCTTCGAGGCGCCGTTGGTGTTCGCGTCGCTGGACGAGCTGGCGGTAGGCTGGCAGGTTTGGGATGACCATGACATAGATCGCCTCCAGCATGAGAGCGATCAGCAGCGGAATGACACTGCCGGTAAACGCGGCCGCGGCAAGAAAGCCCGCAAGGCCCCAAAAGTTCACGGGTTCCTTCAGGGCCGCCTTAGCGTAGCTCGTTTGGAATTTGTCCAGGTCCTGCCGGTATTTTGCTAAATCTGCCATGAAACTAAAGACTCAAAGCTGTTTCTATCCGATGGCGAGTTTCTTTGGAAAGGCTGACCGGTACAAAGAAATTCGCCGGGTAGACCGCCCTTTCCCCCTGGTCATCGGTAACGGTCGCAAACTCGCCTGAGAACTGAACGCGATAGAGTTTCGAAGGGGTTAGATATTCCGGGCCGTCCGACTCCACACAAATCGCGTACACAGCCTTGGGAGTCCGTCGCACTCCTTCGACGGCGTACGTTGTTACACGTTGCCCTAAACTATCGTGACTCACCGATTTGCTGATTATCTTCATATATTTTGGAGCCAGGCCTCAACTTTTATTCGCAGTGCCCCGATCTCGGCCTTTGCCAGATCACTCTTTTCAGATTTCGAATAAATATCAAGCAAATAAATTCGGCCTGATCGGTCGGCAAAGAAGTAGATAACCCTCGATCCTCCACGCTTTCCACGTCCACCGTAGGCGAACCTCATTTTTCTGATGCCTCCGGAGTGCTTTATGATCGCTCCGGTTTCCGGATCTTCGAGCAATTGACGCTGGAGGCACTCAATTCCTTCGTCTCCGATCAACTCTATGGCCCGTTTAGTGAATTTCAGTGATTCAGTAAACTGGAGATATCGCATTAGAGGTCTTGACCTTAGGACTTGGCATCATTGGATAATGGTATTTCAATAACCTCTGCCTCCTGCACGGTTGAATTTGCTTCGATCTGCTTGCTCTCGGGCGGCGTACCGGCACCGAGCATGCCCATCGACTGTTTGTATTCGAGCAGCTTGTCCTGAAGCTGTATGTCCATCGCCTCACGCTCGATGTCCTGCATCTGCGAATCGACAGATGCCGAGCCGAGCTGCAATTTCGCCTCGGCGGCGGCAACGCGGCGGTCGATCTTCTCGCGCATTTCGTTGAACGTCGAAGCATCGTCGCCAATGTTGAAGGTGTCCATCGTCTGAGCAAGCTGCTCTTGGAGTTTCGCCTGCTTGGCCGCGCTGATGAGCTGCATCGCCTCGGCGGTGCGCTTCTTCATGTTGAGGACGTAGTTATCGCGGGCCTTTAAAGCCTGTTTTGAGGCGTCGCCTGCCTGTGCGGCCTGAGCCTCGGTGCGGACGAGATCGGCCTGAGCCTGCTGCAATTGGCCGATGTATGCGGTAGCGATATCGTCGCGGCCCATCTTTACAGAGGCTTTGATCTTCGAGTCGAGATCGACGACCTGTGTCGATAGATTCTCTTTTTGCTTGAGCAAAAGGCGTTCGGTGGCCATCACCTGCGCGACCGAATTGTTAAGCTCAGGCACCCGATCGCGCATATCGCGGATCGTTTGCTGCAGCACCAATTCGGGGTTCTCGATCCTATCAAGCGCGGCTCCCGTTCCCGCTCTGAACACTCTGGTTATCCTCTGCCACAGTCCCATTTTTTCAATCAGCTCCTCTTCAAATGTTGGCAACAACAATTCACGCCAAATCCCTTACGAAACGCCGCGAACGGAAGTTGCAAATTCTGGGAATCAGTATAACAGGAAATGCGAATTATCGAGCAAACAATTGAGCGACTTTCCCGCCCCGTCCCACTGTCCCTCATCTCCCACGTAATAAACATAAGCATCTCACTCGGCCGCCGGTTGCGGAATGTCTGTATGATAACACATAGTTGCATAGATAGCACAAATGTATTAATATCATTCGGATGTTTCAAGGGGTCTTTGCGTCGTCTTAGCGTTCTTTGCGGCCTTTGCGTGAAAATTCTTAAAGATATCTCACGCAAAGCTCGCAAAGAACGCAAAGGGGTAACGCAAAGAAGAGAAGATCGGCAAATTACACAAAAGCGAGAAATTTCACATGAAAGCAGAAGCCGAACGGGAAATTAGTTACGAAGAGTTTTACGAAGATCTATTCGAATCAGCCGAAGCAGCCGAACCAAATACTGAACCCGGCCTGCCGCCGAAGAAGTTGCTTGGCGATATCTGGTACGAGGGCGAAATGGCGGTGCTTTATGGGGAGACGGGCACCGGTAAGAGTGTGCTGGCGACGCAGATCGCGGACAGCCTTGCACGCGGCAAAGGTTTTGGCCCGTTTGAGGTCGAGGGCGGGCCGCGAAAGGTGCTTTATTTCGATCTCAAACTCGACAGCCGCAAATGGCTGATGCGTTACGCCGAGGAACCGGACGAGAACGCCGCAAGAACTAAACAAAAACGCCACAAGTTCCCAAAGAACTTTGAACGCGTCCACATCCGCACCGAAATGCGTTTGCCAAAGGGCCACACGAGTTTTACGCTGCCATTCGCACGAGCCTTAAGGCAGTACATCAAGAAGAAAAAGCCGGATGTCGTCATTTTTGACAGCCTCACGCGTTTGAAACACTCGAACGATGTGACCCGAGACGTTTTGCCCGTGATGCGTGAGCTTTCGCGGCTCAAACACGAGATGAACATCTCGATCCTCGTACTTGCCCAGTCGCAGCAGCACCATTGGACAGGTTCGCTCCAGATGAGCGATCTTCGTGGTATGCGTGCGGTTTGCAATGTCGCGGATTCGGTATTTGCGATCGCGGCGGGCAAATTCCCCGGTGATTGCTATGTAAAACAGCTTCGCTCGTACGTCTCAGAAAGGCTCTACGACGAATCGCATGTGCCCGTATTCCGCCTTGAAAAGCCCGATTCTGAAAGCTTCCTCGGCCTCACCTTCAGGTACTTTGCCAAGGAAGCCTCGGCCCGCCGTGGCCTTCGCGATCTCGACCGCTGCCCGGTCATGGACGAAGCCAAAGCCCTTCGAGACAAGAAGTTATCCCTCCGGGCAATTGCTTCCGCGCTCCGAGTATCGAAAACATCTGTTCAAAGGATGCTGCAGCAATGGACTGAGCCGCCCGACGGACCGCACGCAGCCTGCCTGCCGGTGGATGCGGAAAGGCCCGACGACAGGTCAGAACCGGGAGTGATAGCGACTGGGTTCTTAGATGCGGATGAGTACAACGTCGACGATGCCGAGCCGCCTTTGTCTGGAACGCACGCGTCCCGCGTGCCAGTGGTTTCGGATGAGTCCGCCCCTGATGAGTCTTACTACGATAACGATGACCAGGAGTATCTCCGCGATGTCGGTCTGGACGACAAGCCTGCGGATACGGATGAGGACGACGGCCTGTCAGCGCCGGGAGGGGCAGAGCCGAAAGAGGAATTGATTATTGAGAATGGAGAATTGAAAATAAAAGAACCGGATCGAGATCCTCAATTCTCAACGATCAGCACTCAGCTAACTCATACCACCGACGCCTACGGAAAAGACGTCTGGGTCGAAGAATTCTACGAAAACGGTAAATGGAAAGTCTGGTACAAATACAATCGCAGATCGCTGCGCCGATACACCCGAGACGGCACCGGCGGCATCAGCGGCGAGGCGGTGGAGATAGATTCGTCGTAGGTGCGTCGATCGTCCGGCGGGATGGGAATGAAGAGCTGGCAGTATGCGCAAGAGGGACGAACGAGCGTGATCGGGCCTTGCGGCGATTGGGCGTATGCCGCGAAGTGGATTAGAGTAATCGTGAAAGGTCCTGTGAGGTAGACGTATGCCGACTTCGGTCGAGTCAATTTTGGCTGAACTTGATCTAGCTCTCCTCGCGGCGCATCGATTCGATAAGGGCCTGTTTGAGGAATTGACGGCGCTGCAGCACAGCAGCGGTATTTTGCACGGTGCGCGGCCGATCTGCCCATTCCTGCGTCCGTATTTCCTTTCAGGCAGGCGGTATGGTGAGATCCGCCGGGCCGCACGTACCCTTTATGAGGCGTTTCACTCGATCACACACGCGGCGCTCGAAGACGATGAGATACTCGATGAACTCGGGGTTTCGGAGAAAGAAGCTCGGTGGGCAAGGCTAGAGCCCGGATATAGTGACATTTCGGTCAACAGCCGTCTTGATACGTTTCTTCATGCCGACGGTTTTGCTTTTCTCGAATACAATGGCGAAAATCCTGCCGGGATCGGCGATCAGACATCGCTCCAGGACCTTTTCACGCGCGTCCCGGCCGTGCGGCGATTCCTCTCGGAAAATGCCCATCATTTTCCTCAGCCAAGAGTGACGCTGGTCGATTCCATCGATACAGCCTACCGTCAGTACGGCGGTGATAAAGAATCACCAAATATTGCGATCGTCGATTGGGCCGGTGTCGAAACCGGAGCGGAATTTATTTTGCTTGCTGAGTATTTCGAGTCGCGTGGCTACAAGACCGCGATCTGCGATCCACACGAACTGGAATACAAGGAGGGCGTGTTGAGCGCGGGCGGTTTCGGGATCGATGTTCTTTTCAAACGCGTGATCATCCACGAGTTTCTTGAACGCTTTGATGAGGAGAATGCCGTCTATCGGGCGCTTTCGGACAGGGCGGTATGCATGATCAATGCGTTCCGGTCGAAATTGCCGCATAAGAAGGCGAGTTTTGCGATACTCACTGACGAGAGGTTCTCGGGCCTATTTACCCCGGAGCAACTCAAGGTGATCAATGCCCATGTTCCGTGGACGCGAGCGGTTCGCGAAGGCCGAACGCTCTATCACGGGAACGAGGTCGATCTGATCGGACATATTCGTGCCATGCGTGAGCGACATGTCCTAAAGCCGAATGACGATTACGGCGGGCACGGCATAACCTTCGGTTGGGAAACCAGCGAGTCGCAATGGGATGACGCGATCGATTTTGCCCTTGCCAATCAGTACGTCGTTCAGGAACGTGTCCGGGTGGACAGGGTTGAAATGCCGGTTTTCGACGGCACCGAGGCGCGGATGGAATCGCTGACCGTTGATTTCGACCCGTTCCTGTTCGGCGGCCATGTCGAAGGCGGGATGGTGCGTTTGGGCAAAGGCTCGCTCGTCAATATCTCCTCCGGCGGAAACGAGACCGCCCTCGCAATACTTGATGACATTTGACGCGGTTTGCCTTGCAGGGCTCCGAGTCGAACGAGCGACGTTGACGTTTGCGGTATTATGTACAAACGAATTACGTGATACTCCAAAGCATTTAACATATTTGAATTTAAGAAGAATCTTCATTTGAGATCGCCTAAAGATCGTTATCGAAAGGCATGCGGATGGGTTTGTGTCTTATCCTTTGGGACTGAAAGGTGTCGTCGTCGGGCAGGGTGATACCTACGACGAAGCACTGACCGACGTTGAATCTGCTATCAAGTTTCACATTGGGACCTTTGGTGACGAAGCCTTTGAGACGGAATCTCCCGTTTTGGAGGCATTTCTCGCCGATGCTCGTTTGGCCGCGTGATGACGAAGTTCCCGTCGATGCTCCTAAGGCGAAAGTCATTAAAGCTCTTGACCGTCTCGGATTTGTGGTAATTCGCAAACGCGAGCATATCGCTCTCGTTCGAGAAAACGAGGACGGCACCCGAACGCCCCTGACGATGCCAAATCATCCAAAGATCAAATCATCTACACTGCGAACCATCTGCTCGCAAGGCGGGATTAGCCGCGACGAATTTCTCTAAGCCTACGACCGCTAGGCTCCCCGATCCGCACGATCGTGCAAGATTCCCACCTCACATCCGTTCACAACGCGTAAGCAGTGCTGTGCGCGTTGCGGGTGGTTTAGTTCGAAAAGTTATGTGAAGTATGATTGAGAGCGAGCTTTACCGGCATCAGATAGAGAAGGAAACAAGCAATGAGAAAAATAATTTCGGCATTTTTGGTTTTTACGACGTATATCGGTTTTATTTCAGCGGTGCCGGTGCGGGCTCAGGTTTTGGGTAAGGCGATGGAGAATCGGATGAAGGATGTGCCGGCCGGGCTGAAATTTAGGTTGAGCGAGGGTGTCGAGGGCGCGGAATCGCGTGAGAAGCAGCCTCGGGCGGCTACTGATCCTTTGTCGGAAGCGGACGCGGCGAATTTGCTCAAACGCATACCTGAGATCAAGACGCAGACGGACGACAAAACAGATTTTGCAAAGCGAATTGGGACTTTGCCGGCGCCTAAGACCGGGAACAAGATCCCTGTAAAATTCCCGTCCGACGATATGCGTGGTACGCCGAAGGTGGACACGTCGGGGCAGACATTGCAGGTGGTTCGCTATTCGCCCGAGGGCGAAATTCCATTGGCTCCTGATCTGAGCGTGACGTTTTCGCAGCCGATGGTGGCGGTGACCTCGCAGGAAGAGGCGGCGAAATTTGCGCCCGTCGAGCTGACGCCGCAGGTCGAGGGACGCTGGCGTTGGCTGGGGACGAAGACGCTGATGTTCGATACGGACAAGCGTTTTCCTATGGCGACGAAATTTACGGCTCGCGTACCGGCAGGGACGAAGTCAGCGACAGGACAGGTTCTGGCGAAGGACGTGATGTGGACATTCACCACGCCACCGCCGAAGGTCGAGCAGATGATCCCGAACGGCGGCATCACGCGGCGAAACGCGTTGATGTTCATGTCGTTTGACCAGGAGATAAATCCTGAGGCAGTGCTGCGCTCGATAACCGTTACAGGAGCCGGGCGAAAATTGCTCACGCGGCTCGCGACACAGGCCGAGATCGATGGGGACGGCAGTATTTCCTATTATTCGAAACAGGCGCAGCCGAGGCGTTGGCTCGCCTTTCGTGCGATCACGAACGAAGGTTTGACCGAGAATGCTTTGCCCGGTGCGACGACGATATCGGTTGTTGCCGAGAAGGGAACTCCGAGCGCGGAAGGGCCGCTGACGACCACAACAGCGCAAGGTTTTAGTTTCCAGACTTACAGCCCGATGAAGTTCAACGGCGGCTATTGCGGCTATCGCAATGCACCGCGATGCACGCCTTTTGACGCGTGGGTGATGGAGTTTAACAACTCGGTCGACGCGGCGAAATTTACCAAGGAGATGGTAAAGATCGAGCCCGCGGTCGAGGGGCTGAACATCTTTCCGTCGGGAAATACCGTTTATTTTCAGGGATATAAGAAAGGCCGCACGACCTATAAGATCACGATCGACGGGTCGATCTCGGACATCTTTGGACAGTCGCTCGGCACCGCTGCCGTGGCCACGATCAAGGTCGGCAGCGCCGATCAGAGCCTGTATGCACAGGGCGGTTTTATGACCGTCATGGATCCGACGGCGAAGCCGACATTCTCGATCTACTCGACAAATCATTCGACGGCTCGTGTGAAACTTTACGCGGTCGAGCCGAAGGACTGGCGGCAGTTTCAGCAGTACGTGCAGCGTTTGAACTACGATGACGGCAAGCGTCCGGCGATTCCGGGACGGCTCGTTTCGGATGAGACCGTGCAGATCTCAAACAAACCAGACGAAATGGTCGAGACGCGAATCGATGTATCGAAAGCTCTCAACGGCGGCTTTGGCAATGTCATTCTCGATATCGAGCCGACGGTCAAGCGCGACAAATACGACCGTACGCGTGTCTTCACATGGCTCCAGGCGACGCAGATCGGTTTGGACGCATTTGTTGATAGTACGGAGCTTGTAGGTTTTGCGACGGAGCTGAAGACGGGCAAGCCATTAGCTGGAGTTGAGCTAACTATTTACCCGAATGGAAAGGCAGTTGCGAGTAACGAGTCGCCAGTCGAAGAGAAAGGATATCTGGCGCAGGCGTGGGATTGGCTGACGAGCTTCGGCTCTCGTGCGCCGAGTGCGGATGAGGTTCACGCGACCGAGGCGGACGGCTCGGTTGTTGACACCGAGACGATCGTCGAGGCTCAGAAGAATACGACGCCGGACAACGGAATTTTGCGATTGCAGCTGCCGGATTCGCCTTCGGACAAGGGAATGAACCTGTTGGTTGCGAAACGCGGGCGTGACGTGGCGTTTTTGCCGGAGAATACCGATTATTACTGGCAGGATGGCGGAAATTGGCATAAGAAACCGACTTACGACTATCTGCGTTGGTTCGTTTTCGATGACCGCAAAATGTACAAGCCGAAAGAGGAAGTCGCGGTCAAGGGTTACATTCGCATCGTCACCGGCGGCAAACTCGGCGATGTCGAGGGGCTTGGCGACCGCGCGAGCGGCTTAAACTGGTCGGTAAAAGATCCGCGGAACAACGAAATCGCCAAGGGCACCGGCAATCTGAATGCGTTCGGTGCATTCGATTTCAAATTTAAGCTGCCCGACAACGCAAATCTTGGATACGCGCGGATCGACATTTCGACAAACTCGAGCATTTCCGGCGGCAGCACGCAGCATCAGTTTCAGATACAGGAATTTCGCCGACCGGAATTTGAGGTGACCTCAAAGGTCGAGACAGAGGCTCCGCACTTTGTCGGCGGCCACGCAATGATCGGCGTCGAGGCGAAATACTACGCCGGCGGTGGCCTCGCCAACGCTGAAACGAACTGGACCGTTACTGCAAACGCGACAAATTACACGCCGCCGAATCGCGACGACTATACATTCGGCACGTGGACGCCTTGGTGGAGGATTTATGACGGCGATTATTTTGGTGGTGGTCGCGGCTACGGTGGCGGTTCGTCGCAGAGTTTTAAGGGCGTGACCGATGCGAGCGGCAAACATTTGCTAAAGATCGATTTCGAATCGGTCAAACCGCCGCGTCCGTACACGATCTCGGCCTCGTCGTCGGTGCAGGATGTGAATCGGCAGACATGGGGCTCGCAGACCTCTTTGCTCGTACATCCGTCGAATTTGTATGTCGGTATCAAAACGCCGCGAACGTTTGTCCAGAAGGGCGAAAAGATCGTGATCGAATCGATCGTTTCGGACATCGACGGCAACCTGATCGCGGGACGCGATGCTGAGATCAAGGCGGTTCTCAAAGATTGGCAGTTTGATAAGGGAGCCTGGAAGGAAGTCGTCGTTGACGAGCAAACATGCGCTGTCAGAACCGGGAGCGGTAGCGACCGGGTTCCGGCGAAATGTGAATTCATCGCTAAGAACGGCGGCCGCTACACGGTGACGGCGACCGTGATGGACGACAAGGAGCGGTTTAACGAGAGCGAGTTTACCGTATGGGTTCCGGGTGGCAAGACGCCGCCGAAACGCAACGTCGAGCAGGAAGAAGCTCAGATAATTCCGTCGAAAAAGGATTTCGCACCGGGCGATGTTGCTGAATTGTTGGTCATCGCACCGTTCACACCGGCCGAGGGCGTTTTGACGCTGCGGCGTGATGGGATTGTGAAGACCGAGCGGTTTTCGATGAAGGATTCGTCGATCACGCTGAAAATTCCTCTCGAAGAAAAATATTTGCCGAATATCACGGCACAGGTCGATCTGGTCGGTTCGAGCCCGCGCACAAACGACAAAGGCGAGGTTGATCCAAAACTCGCAAGGCGACCGGCGTATGCCAGCGGCAGTATCGGCCTTGCGATCTCGACGGCTTCGCGGAAGCTGACGGTCTCGGCCGATCCGGTTGACAAGACGCTCGCGCCGGGCGGTTCGACCAAGGTCAATGTCGCCGTCACGGACAATCGCGGTGAGCCGGTCGCGAACAGTGAAGTCGCCATCGTCATCGTCGATGAGAGCGTGCTTGCCCTGTCGCGGTACACGATAGCAGATCCGATGGGCACGTTTTACACGGCTCGCGGGACCGGCGTGACGGATTATCATTCGCGTAAGGATGTGTTGCTGGCAAATCCGGATGATGTGAAGGCTCCGCCACCGCCTCCGGGCGATCTTACCGTCAATGGGCGACAGGTGAGCGAAATGGCAGCGGTATCGGGCGGGTTAGCAAGGCCGTCCGCGGCACCGCGAAGCGAGTTGAAGGAATCTTATAAAAAATGGCTTGACAATGATGTTGCCTACATCGTTTCCGACGACGAAAAAAAGAATTTCAATTCTGATGAGCCAATAAATCTCCGCCAGAATTTCGACGCTCTGGCTCTCTGGTCACCGACGGTGCGGACTGATTCAAGCGGCCGTGCGGTTGTCGATGTTAAGCTGCCGGACAATTTGACTCGGTATCGTATCACGGCGGTTTCGGTGGATGCGGGGCGGCGGTTTGGTAAGACGGAATCGACGATCACGGCCAAGCAGCCCTTGATGGTGCGGCCGAGTGCTCCGAGGTTTATGAACTTCGGTGACAAGATCGAACTGCCGGTCGTTGTACAGAATCAGACTGATAAGGATATGGCGGTGGATGTCGCCCTTCGGGCTACAAATGCCCTAGTTCAGCTCCCGGTAAATCCCAAAGCAAGTCAGGAGATTGGCTATGGGAATTCAGCTGGAAAAAGGGTCGTGGTCAAAGCAAATGACCGAGCCGAAGTTCGTTTCCCGGTCTCGGCGGACAAGGCCGGAACGGCGAGATTCCAGTTTGCGGTCACGTCGGGCAAGTTTAATGATGCCGCAGAGATCTCGCTGCCGGTCTGGACTCCGGCGACGACTGAGGCTTTTGCGACTTATGGGACGACTGACCAGAACGGAGCGATCATTCAACCTGTGACGACCCCCGGGGACGTTTATCCGCAGTTTGGCGGGCTTGAGGTGACGACGGCTTCGACTCAGTTGCAAGAGCTGACCGATGCGTTCATCTATCTGACGAACTATCCATACGCCTGCTCGGAGCAGATCTCTTCGCGAATGATCTCGATCGCCGCGATGCGTGATGTTCTTGGTGCGTTCAAGGCGAAGGAGATGCCGACTAAGGAACAGCTTGAGTCGTATTACAAACGCGACATCGAGATTCTGCAGTCGCGACAGCGGAATGACGGCAGCTTTGGCCTGTGGAAGAAGGACAAGGAACGATATTCATATCCGTTCCTAACCATCCACGTCGCTCACGCACTCGCTCTCGCCAAATCGAAGGGTTACAAGGTGCCCGACGAGATGATCGCGAAGGTCAAGCCGTACCTCAAAGACGTCGAGAAGCATTTCGACGAATGGTACAAGAATTCACCCGAAGTCCGCTGGACGATCTCGGCATACGCCCTGTACATCCGCGATCTGATGGGCGACAAGGATGTGGCTAAGGCCAAGAAGCTGATGGCCGAGGCCAAGGCAGAATCACCTGCGTCAGCGGGTGGCCAGACTGCCGCCATCTACAACACTAAACTGCCATTCGAGGCGTTGGGCTGGATACTCTCCGTCCTTGCGAACGATGCAGGGTCAAAAGTTGAAGTCGATAATATCATTCGCTTCTTGCTAAATCGCACGACCGAGACGGCAGCGACGGCAAACTTTGTTACCGATTATCGTGACGGTGCGTGGCTGATCATGGCTTCGAACCGACGTGCTGACGGCGTTCTGTTAGAGGCGATGATAAAGGCGCGGGAGACCGCCGGACGCTCCGCTGCGGCGGGGGCAGGCGGGTCGCCTGCGTTCCCGGGGGAAGACCTCATTCCAAAACTCGTTCGCGGATTGCTTGCCCATCGCACAAAAGGTGCGTGGTCGAATACGCAGGAGAATGTCTTCATCCTGCTCGCGATGGACAAGTATTTCAACGCCTTTGAAAAGGTCACGCCTGATTTTGTGACGCGGATCTGGCTGGGGAATACGTACGCCGGCGAAGAGGTGTTCAAGGGCCGCTCGATCGATTCGAAACAGCTCGACATCCCGATGTCGTACCTCGTCGATCAGGGCGGAACGTCTAACCTGATCCTCGACAAACAAGGCCCCGGGCGGCTCTATTACCGCGTCGGTATGAAGTATGCTCCGAAGAATCTCAAGCTCGAACCGGCCGATTATGGCTTTACGGTGCTGCGGAAATACGAAGCGGTCGATAACAAGGACGACGTCAAACAAAACGCTGACGGAAGCTGGACGATCAAGGCCGGAGCTCGTGTTAGAGTCAGGCTGACGATGGTTGCACAGGCGCGGCGATATCACGTCGCATTGGTCGACAATCTGCCCGCCGGACTCGAGATCCTGAATCCGGGACTTGCCGTGACAGAAGCGATCCCGGGCGACACCGGTGGAAACACGGGTGTGCTCGAATATGGTTCGCAATCGTACGGCCGCGGCTACTGGTGGTACAGACAGCATTGGTTCGAACACCAAAACTTCCGCGACGAACGCGCCGAGGCGTTCACTGGCCTGCTCTGGGAGGGCGTTTACAACTACACCTACGTCACGCGAGCCACCACGCCCGGCCAGTTCGTCGTTCCACCGGCCAAGGCTGAGGAGATGTATCATCCGGAGACGTTTGGAAGGACGGGAACGGATTTTGTGAGGGTGGAATAATGGAAGATTCCGATTCCGTGAATTTCTTTGAATTGTAGTACGATGAGCTAAAATAGGCCTTCAAGACATTGATGAAAGATAACGTAGAGAACGGTATTTCTGGCTGGCATCTAATCTGGTTATTTGCTGCGGCTGTCGTCGTTCAATTGGGGCTCGCTTTTATAGTTACCCGGTGGTTGCCTAGTTGGACTGAACGAGGGCAGTTTGGTGACATGTTCGGGGCGGCAAATACGCTGTTTTCTGGGTTGGCCTTTGCGGGTGTCGTCTACACGATTCTTCTTCAGCGGCATGAAAACAAGATGCAGATGAGGCAGTTCCTTGAGGCGAACCGCCCGATAATAACTGCGCGAATCGAAGGCGGCGGCTTGGATGGCGATGGCATCATTTCATCTCCCCTAACCCTTTACGTCCAAAATTCGGGAAACCGACCAGCGAAAAATGTTCGTCTTTCTGTTGATCCGGATCAACTTTCCAACTCGTGGTGCGCCGAGAACCGTGACAATCAGCTTAAAGGGCCAGTTGAAAGATGTTTCGACGAATCTAGTCGCATTCCAATTCTGATGAATGGCGAGGAAACGTCTAACGGCTTCGGTCTCTGGAGCCGAAATTTAGAGGAATCAACCTTCGCCCGCGAAGCCGTGCTTCAAATAGAAATTAGCTACGAAGATTTGTATAACAATCCTTACTCTGAATCAATTGAATTACGGTTGTCGGATAACCGTAACTTCGCGGGAGGAGGTTGGAGCAAGCCTAAAACTTTCACGCAAGTGATCGACTTTCGTTCAGTCCAGCAAGATAAAATTCAGTCTGATAGTTGTATGCCAAAAGGAAGCCGTCCAGTCGCTTAGGAAGCAACAGAATTGGTATGATATATCGTGCATATGAAACACGCCCTCTTTCTCTTGATCGTTCTTATCACCTCCTTCGCAACGGCATGCTCATTCAACATCGGATCGAACTCCGCAACGAACGCCGGCACCGCGAGTAACACGTCAAACTCATATTCCACAGCGGATAACAGCAACGCTAACGCTCGTACCGTCACTCCGACTGCCGAGACAAAGGCCGTGTCGGATCCCGCGAAATGCTCAGCATTCTCACAGTCAGGTAAGCGATTCATTTCGAACCAGAGCTTCCTTGTAGATTTTGAGCCGTTCAAGGGAGCGTGCTTTGTTACCTTCGGGAGCAGGGAAGACATGTTGGACGAAAAGGACCTGCCGCGCGGCTCGACCTTCTACTTCTATAAAGATGGAAAGCAGGTGTTTGAGCTACCGGATGCGTTCAACGGCCAGTCGTCGTGCTGGGTCGAGGCCGTCGCCTTTAACGACCTCAACGACGATGGCAAGACAGACATCGTAATGGCCGGAAAATGCCTGGGTGCGAAGGACTCGTATCCGTCAAATGCCGTTTATGCGAACAACGGCCGCGGCTTTACGACGGACGCCGACGCGAACGAGAAGCTTGAAGATCTAACGACCGTCGATGCGATCAAATCGTTTGTGAAAAAGGACTTGAAGAGCTTCTTTTAGACTTTCGACTGATCGTTAAACATCTGGAGTTGTCGCGGTTGCCGCAGTGGGCGCGTGGCTCCTGTTTGTGAGATCGATGGCCTCGTCGCGAAATCGCTGAACTGTCGTCATCCAAACCCGATGAACTCAGTGGGCAGTATGCTAAAATCTGTTTCAATGCGAATAGTTTGTGGCCTTGTCTTCGTCCTTCTGTTTTGGCTGAACGTTTCTTCTCAAAGTGCTGCGCAAAAGATATACGACACCGAGCGGGCATTCGAGAAAATGGTTGCGGAGAAGGGCATTCGGGCCGGGTTTATTGAGTTTCTGTCGGCGGACGGCGTTATGTTCTTTCCCGAGGCGGCGAATGCTCGTGAGACCTGGACGAAGCGGGCAGCCTCGCCGGCTGCGCTGACATGGAATCCTATCCGTGTCGGGGTTTCATACAATGGTGTTCTCGCATACAGCATCGGAAATTCGATCTATCGGCCAAAAGGTAAGGACGACGCGAATGCGTTTGCCGGACACTATTTGTCGGTGTGGATGAGGCAATCAAATGGCGAATATCGCGCCGTGCTCGATGCGGGGATCAACCATGACGCCCCGGCCTCAGTTCAGACCAGCTGGGCCGCGGCAATGCATGGCGAAAGGAATGAACGCGGCATTTCTGCGGCGGACTCGTCCGTTTCATTTTACCAAGCGGCAGATTCCGGTGAATTAAATAACGCTTACAAAACCTTCCTGGCTGATGATGCCGTCGTAATGCGAGACGGTGCGCAACCCTTTATGGGAAAGAATGCGGCGCTCGGATATTTCAAGAACAGCAAAGGCACCGTCAAATTTGCCAACCGAAAGTCATTTATCGAAGCCGTCGATCTGGCGTATGTTTACGCTCCGTACACGGTGAAGGACAATTCGGGCCTAGAAACGGAGCGTGGTAATTTTGTTCAGGTATGGCGGCTACGCGGCGGCAAATGGCAGATCGTCGCGGACCTCACAGTCGTAATTCCAAAAGCATCAAACTGATCGCAATGCAGGCCAAACCAACAACAGCTAATTCGGAGAAAGTTTTCGAAACATTGAGGATAGAGGCACGCGCTATCGAGAATGCGGCAGCTCGATTGTCGGTTACTGATATTGAGAATGCTCTCGGATTGCTTATCAACTGCAAGGGCAAAGTCGTCGTGACCGGTGTCGGCAAATCCGGTGTGATCGCTCAAAAGATCGCTCAGACGCTAACCAGTACGGGGACGATGGCTGTGTTTGTTCATCCGTCGGATGCGCTGCACGGCGGCCTCGGCGTTGTCGCCAGCGACGACGTGGTTGTTGCTCTTAGTAATTCGGGCGAGACAGAGGAACTGTTGGCGATTTTGCCGACTTTCAAACAGCGGGGCGTGCCGATCATCTCGATAGCCGGCAATCTCGACTCGACCCTGGCCCGCCAGGCTGATGCAGTACTTGACGCGTCGGTCGATAAAGAGGCGTGTCGGCTAAATCTCGCTCCGACGGCGTCGACAACCGTCGCACTTGCGATCGGCGATGCACTGGCGATGGCGGTGATGGAATCGAAAGGCCTTTCGTCCGAGGATTTTGCCGCCAATCACCCGGCGGGACAGTTGGGCAAACGATTAACGATTCGGGTCGCCGACCTTATGCATTTGAGTCCGAATGTCGCTCCATCGGCGGGTTGGCTGGAAGTCGTAAGGGCAATTTCCGCAAATGCCCTCGGTGCTGTAAATATTGTCGACACGGAACTTAAACTCATCGGAATAGTAACCGACGGCGACCTCAGACGAACGATCGAGCGAACTTCGCCGGATGATTTCGCGACTTTGACCGCTGAATCAATGATGACCGCGGGACCGATCACTGCCTCGGCTGAGATGCTCGCGTTTGATGCATTGCGATTGATGGAAGACCGGGCTTCGCAGATATCGGTGTTGCCGGTCGTTGATGGTGAACGGTGTGTGGGATTGCTGAGATTGCACGATATTGTTCGCAGCGGTCTATAGCCAAAATACCGAGAACAACTAAACTACGCTCGATGACATCCGAAATGAGTCTGAACGGAACACAGAATGAAAAACGAGGATAAATGATGTACCGACAAACCTTTGCCGCCCTTCTGGCGGTTTTTCTATTTGTATCTGTGGCCGCCGCGCAAAAGGCTGAGGTTACCGTGAGTCTGAACGAGGCATTTTTTGACGCTTTGCTCGATTCGGTGTATCAGAATTTTGACCCGCCGCAGTTTCAGATATCGAATTCGGAGGGCTCAGCAACTTGCAGTGAGTCGGTGAAGATACTTCGCGAGATGAACGGCGTCCGGACGAGCGTTAGGTTTCGCGATGGCAAGATCTATGTGCCGCTCGCGTTCTCGGGCAATTATAATCCGCCGCTGATCGGATGTCTTGATTTCGCGGGCTGGGCCGAATCAAATCTCGAACTCGAATTCGATAAGGCGAATCAACGGCTGATCGGCCGTGTGCGCGTGTTGAACGTAAATCTTAATGGCACCGGCGGCGTCGGCGGGACGGTCATCGCTAGGTTGATACAGTCGTCGATCGATAAAAAATTAAATCCGATCGAGATACTAGCGATCGACAAAATGTCCATAGGCGTCCCGATCCAGAAGTCGGGAAACCTGAACATGAAGGCGGTGGCGGTCACGCCTGAGATCGGTAACGGCGTCGTGAATATCCGTATTGGTTACGAATTTCGCAAAAACTGACTTAACGTCCGGGGCGGTACCAGTAGTCTGTCAGACTGGGAATGTTCTCTTGTTTGAAAAATGTGCTCATGCCTCGGCTGGCCATTAGCAATATGTATTTGGGTATCATTGTGAAGTAATGCCAATCTCCCCTTTCGTCAAATTTCCGTGTGCAGCCGAGAGCCCTTACCCCCGACAGCCTTATTAAGCGTTGCCGTTTCGTCCATCCTCTGCGTTTGAGCGCGAGCAAAAAAGCGACGTCTTCTGCAAAATAGAGCTCCTCGTTGTAACCACCGACCGCTTCAAAATCTTCGCGGCGACAGAAGACAACGCCTGTATCCATACCCGTCACCAACAACGCAGGCATCATGCACAAGTAGGTCGCAAGCAGCCCGATCGATCTTCGTTCGAGAAAAACGCCGGTAGCACCAGCAATTCTTTTTTGGTCACGCATCGCGTTGTCGATCTTGTAAAACGTATCGGGGTGCAATGCGGAATCGGCATCTATAAAGCAAAAGACCTCGCCGATGGCAGTTTTGGCACCGCCATTCCGGGCGGCGGCGATGCGGCGTTTTTTGACGGTTACGGTCCTGCAGTTCATAGAGCCGATGATGTCGGCGGTACTGTCCGTGGAAAGGTTGTCCGCGACGATAACTTCAATTTGATCGGAGCCGAAACGTTCGGCGGCTACCCTTATGGACTCGAGCAACCTTGGCAGATATCGGGCCTCGTTGTAGGCAGGGATAATGACTGAAAATCGCATAAGGGTTGGTTTAGAACTGAGTGGGGACGGAACGCTGAGCAAAGAGGTAAAAACCTATGCCTCTAAAACAAAAATATCAGTAAGCGGCCCCAACTGGCAATCATTATTTATTAAGGATCGACAAATAAGCTTTCCAGGCACCGACATTGTTGTCGTACTTCACAGCCATGCAAGTGACGACCTGCCGGATATGATTGAGATCATGGACGACCCAGGTCGCCAGCAGTTGTTCAAGTGTGACCTCACCGAGTTCAGGGTGCATTCCTTTAAGTTCAAGCTGCTCAGGCGTCAATTGCCAGCCGGCGAGCTTTTTGATGTTCGTATATCGAGTATGTGCAAATTCGGTCAGAAGATCGTTGAGCGTCTTGCCGCGAGAGTTTTCGAACTGAGCGATGCGATCGTAGGGCGTAAACGTTCGGTTCTCACCTTGCGCGAGAATGATCTCGGCACGCGGTATCCAGTCGGTTTCTTCGCCGTGGATCAGGTGGCCGATGACATCGTATGGAGACCAGGTCTCACGATCGCCGCCGCTCTCGGTCCATTCGGGTGAAAGGTCTTCGAGCATTCGGGCCAATGTGTACGGTGTTTGCCTAAGGATCTCAATTGCCTGGCCGAGTTCAAATTTCATCACATCGCCAATTATACGCTCCGTTTGCTAGAATCAAACGCGAACGATGAATACTCCGCTTGTAGCCATTATCGGCCGGCCGAATGTCGGAAAATCCACCCTGTTCAATCGCCTCACCGGCAGCCGCAAGGCGATCGTCGGCGACGAGCCGGGCATTACGCGCGACCGTATGTTTGGCGAGGTCGAGTGGAAGGCCAAGACGTTCAGGCTCGTCGATACCGGCGGCATAGTGCCGGATGATGAGGCGATCATTCCGTCAAATATCTTCAAACAGGCGTCGTTTGCCATCAATGAATCGGTCGCGATCATTTGGGTGCTTGATTCCCGCGCCGGCGTGACACCGCTCGATGAGGAGCTTGGTGTTCTGCTCCGCAATACCGGCAGGCCTGTGATAATCGCCGCAAACAAATGCGAATCGCGAACGGTCGAGAACGAGGCGAATGAGTTCTACCAATTTGGTTTCGAAATGTCGCCGATATCGGCTGAACATGGAACCGGCGTTGGCGATCTGCTCGATCAGGTCTTTGAGCATTTGGAATTCAAGGAAGAGGTTGAAGAAGAGAAATCGACCGACATTAAACTGGCGATCATAGGCCGTCCGAATGTCGGTAAATCATCTTTACTCAACAAAATACTCGGTGAGGAACGTGTCATCGTCTCGCCTATTGCAGGCACGACCCGTGATGCGATCGATACGCATTTGACCGTGGACGGGCAGAATTTCACGCTGATCGACACGGCCGGAATTCGACGAAAAGGCAAGACGAACGAGATGGCTGAGAAACTGTCGGTCATCATGGCCCGAAAGGCCCTTGAACGCGCTGACGTTGCCATCCTCGTGATCGACGCAATCGAAGGCGTTACAAATCTCGATGCGAATATCGCGGGATATGCTGTCGACTCGGGCTGTTCGGTCATTATTGCCGTCAACAAATGGGACGCTCTCGAAGAGAAAGAAACGAATACGATATACGAATTCGAACGCACTTTACGCGAGGCGATGAAGTTTCTTGATTGGGCACCGATCGTGACGATGTCGGCACTGACCGGCCAGCGAGTTGCTAAGGTATTGCCGCTTGTCGCTCAGGCGTACGAGGCTCGAAATAAACGAATTCAAACTTCGCGGCTTAATCGATTTTTCGAGGAAATGATCTCGCAGCCAAAGGGCGGCTCGGCTCCGGCACCAGTGAAGGGAGGCTTTACGCGGCTTAAGGTGCAATTTCTGACCCAAGCGGGAATTCGGCCGCCGTTGTTCATTTTGTTTACGTCGGGCGGAAAGCCCGGGCTGCATTTTTCGTATACACGCTATATTGAGAATCGTTTGCGTGAGGAGTTTGACCTGTTTGCGACGCCGATCCGGCTGGTCGAGCGACACAAGACGGCGAAGAAAAAATAGGTGCTTTTTTGTTGCAGAAGCCCGCACGGAGTAAGGGCTCACGCAACCGGATCCCACGTAAAGCGATGATAGGCGGCTTGGGCAAACGACTTTTCGGATCTCGGGCCAGAGTGGTAGGCCGAAGGAGCCCTTACTTCGTGCGGGCTTCTGCAACCTGACACTGTTGCGTTAAGATTTAGTTGAAATGGAGATAGTTTTTCTATTAGTCAGGATCCTTCTCGCCGGCATTTTTGCGCTTGCCGGTGTGGCGAAGTTTATCGATCTGAAGGGATCGGAGAAAGCGTTTCAGGATTTCGGCGTGCCGAAGGCTCTTGCTTTGCCTGGGGCGGTAGCACTCTCGGTTGCTGAGATCGCGATCGCGGTTTTACTGCTTTCGGTCGAGACTTCGTGGTTCGGAGCGATCGCCGCATTGTCGCTGCTGGTGCTTTTCATTGGCCAGATGATCTATCAATTGGCACGCGGGAACGCTCCGGATTGCCATTGTTTTGGGCAACTGCACAGCGAACCTGTTAGCAAGATCAGTATCTTGCGGAATGTATTGTTCGCGATCCCGGCGGCAATGTTGGTCTTCTCGGGCTGCAGCTCGCAGGGAATGAGCCTTACCGATCCGCGGATCGATGTAATGCAGTTCGCGTTTGGCGTCGCGATCGTGGCTTTGCTGGTTGTGGCGATATTTTACCTGCGGCAGATATCGTCGCGGCAGGATGAGATCATGAGGCGGATCGAGCTGATGGAACTGGTAGCCCGCGATGGCGGAACCGTCGAACGTGATGAAATGTCGCATCCGCACGAAGGCTTGCCGATCGGTGCGATCGTTCCCGATTTTGCCTTGCCGGATATTGCCGGTGAGGTATGGTCTTTGGCGGACGTGAGAGCCGATAATTTGCCGGCACTTTTTATATTTGTCAGCCCAAACTGCACTCCATGCAAGGCGCTTATCCCGGAATTTGAACAATGGCAAACGGATCTGGCTGGCAAGGTAAGGCTCGTTTTTATAAGCAGCGGCAAGTCGGAAGACAATGCCGACAAATTTGCGGGGCCAGTCGCCGAGAGTCTGCTCTTGCAGAAAGATCGCGAGTTTGCCGAACTTGTAAAAGCCCAGTGGACGCCAACCGCCGTTTTGATGGATGCAAGCGGCCGTGTGGCGAGCCACGTCGCCGCCGGTGATACAGCGATCCGGGCGTTGATCGAGCAGGTAAAAGTCGAAGACCTCAGCCGTGAATTTGCCTATTTCACAAATGGCAATGGTCATTCGCACACGACCAAGATCGGCGAGGACGTACCGCAATTCTCGATCGCAGATATCGAGGGCCAAGAGATCACATCAGACTATTTCCGCGATAAGAAAACGCTTGTGGCATTCTGGAGCCTGACGTGCGGCTATTGCGAGCAAATGCTTGACGACCTGCGCGAGTGGGACAAGACGAAGGGCATGGACGAGCCGGGTTTGCTCGTTTTTTCTGATGGCGATGACGAAGCGAATGGTGCACTTGGCTTGAATTCGCCGGTCGTTACTGACGCGGGACATAAGACGGCCGCGGGATTTGGAATGTTTGGTACGCCGTCTGCGGTTTTGGTCAATGAGGACGGGAAGATCGTTTCCGAGACGGCTGTCGGAGCACCGGATATCTGGTCGCTGATCGGGAAGCGGAAGTAATGAAACCGATCGATTGGACAATAACTGCCACCGACGGGAACGCTCGTGCGGGGATGATCACGACAAGGCGCTCTGTGATAGAGACGCCTGTTTTTATGCCTGTCGGGACGCAGGGAACTGTGAAGGGCATTCGGTTTGAGTGGCTTGAGAATGAACTTGACGCACGGATCATTCTCGGCAATACATATCATCTATTTTTGCGTCCCGGTGTCGAGATCATCCAGCATTTTGGTGGGCTGCATAAATTCACTTCGTGGGAGCGTTCGTTTCTAACTGACTCAGGCGGTTTTCAGGTGTTTTCGCTGGCAGATCTCCGGAAGTTAACCGAGGACGGTGTTGAATTTCGTTCGCATCTGGACGGAAGCAAGCACTTTTTGTCGCCCGAAGTTTCCATGGAGGTACAAGCGGCGCTTGGGTCGGAGATCGTAATGGTCTTTGACGAGTGTCCGCCGGGTGATGCAGGGCATGAGGCAACGAAGGCGAGTTTGGAATTGACTGCACGTTGGGCCGCTAGGTCTAAGGCGAGATTTAATGAGGTTCAGAGTGCAAGCTTTAGCTTGTCCCAGGCTGCCGAAGAACAGGCTGAAGCCTGCACTCTGAACGGTAAGCAGGCACTCTTCGGCATCGTACAAGGTGCCGGGCATCTCGATCTGAGAAAGGAAAGCTTGGACCGCACGGCCGAGATCGGCTTTGACGGCTATGCGATCGGCGGCTTAAGCGTTGGCGAGGAAAAGAGCGTGATGTACGAGGTGCTCGATTTTCTCGCTCCGCAGATGCCGGCCGATGCACCGCGGTATTTGATGGGCGTCGGGACGCCTGAGGATCTGATCGAGGCGGTGAATTGCGGCGTTGACATGTTCGATTGCGTTATTCCGACGCGAAATGGACGGACGGGAAGTGCGTTTACCTCGCGAGGTAGGATCAATATCAGGAATGCGAAATTTGCGACGGACAAGGGCCCGCTCGATCCGGATTGCTGGTGTTCGGTGTGCCGCCGGTACTCGCTCGGTTACCTTAGGTATTTGTATCAGGCTGGCGAGATGACCGCATCGACGATGATCTCGCACCATAACGTGGCATTCTTTCTCGACACGATGCGAAAAGCTCGCACCGCTATCGTCGAATCACGATTTCAAGCCTTTCGGAGGGATTTTCTTGTGCGATTGAACGAGAACGACGCAGAGGACGTTTGATTAACAAAGGCTAAATGTATATCATTTTGCTTTTGTCTTTCGACACATAGCGTTATATGAATATTTACCTTTTCCTCTTTCAGGAAAGTGCCGGTGGCGGCAGCATCATTTGGACGCTGCTTCCCTTTGTATTGATCTTTGGCATTTTCTACTTTTTGGTGATAATGCCGCAAAAGAAGCAAAAACAGCAGCTTCAGGAAATGATCGCCGGACTTAAGATCAACGATGAGGTCGTCACCAACGGCGGCATTATCGGGACGATCAAGGAAGTCAGGGAAACGAGTTTTATCATTCAAAGCGCCGAGAAATCATTTCTCGAAGTTGGAAAGAGTGCCGTTGTTGGCAAAAAAGCGGAGTAGTAAATCGTGAATCGTAAATCGTAAATGGATAAGACTTTCCATTCACGATTTACGATTGACTATTAACCAAGGTTTTATGAAGAATACGGGTTTATGGATCAGAACGGCGATCATTGTCGCCATCACGCTGGCTGGTATCTATTTGGTAATAGGTCCACGTCGTACGCCGACATCGGCTGATTTTACGTATCAGGGGATGAAAAGCAATCTAGCCCAGAACATCAGCCTCGGGCTCGACCTCAAGGGCGGTTCGCATCTTGTCATGAAGGTCAAGACGGACGATTACCTTAAGAAACTTGCAGAGAATAACGCTCAGGCCGCCCTCTCGGCTGCCCTGGATGCGAAACTTCCCGTTTCTGACAATGCCATCACGGCCGAGAATGGCAACTACGCCGTCACGCTTAATCTTAGTGATCCGTCCCAATCAGACGCGGTCATAAAGGAAGTTAAGAACAAGGTAGATTTCGTAAACTGGACCGAAAATGCCAGTGGCAATACGATCTCGTGGTCGCTGCCCGCCGCAACCCAGGAAGTCCTTAAGAAGCAGGCTGTCGATCAGGCACTGAAGATCATCGAAAGCCGCATCAATGCATTCGGAGTCAAAGAACCTACGCTGCAAAAACACGGCGCCGAATCATCGGGCCAGATCCTTTTGCAGATGCCGGGCGTCGATGATCCTGAACGCGTCAAAAGCTTGATCGGTGCCGAATCAAATCTCACGTTGATGAAGGTGGTCAGTCCGGCAAATCCGGCTCCGGTTCAGACATATCCGTCTGCCGAGGCCGCTACGCAGTCACTTGGCGGTACCTTGCCTCCGAATCGCCAGGTCTTGCCCTATAACGACCGTGACGAGACGGCCGCAACCCCCGGAGCAACGCCTGATCCAACCAAGCCGAAACAATATGTTGTTGTCGAGTATCCTGCGATAGTTGATGGTAGTGAGCTTCGCGATGCAAACGCGATCTCGCGGACCGGCAGTGACCGTGATTTTGAGATCAGTTTTAATCTAAAGCCTGCCGGTGCAGCAAAATTTGGCGATTGGACCGGAAAAAACATTAATAATTACATGGCCGTCGTCCTAAATGGCGAGGTCAAATCGGCGGCGTTTATTAAATCGCAGATCTTTGATTCGGGACAGATCACCGGGCGATTTTCAAAGGCCTCGGCCGAGGATCTCGCCCTTACACTCAAATCCGGAGCATTGCCCGCGAAGATCGAGTATCAGGAAGAGCGAACCGTCGGCCCGAGCCTTGGCGCGGATTCGATCCGGGCAGGTGTCCAGGCTTCGCTTGGCGGTCTGGTCTTTATCGTGATCTTCATGCTGTTCTATTATCGCGGAGCGGGTATTAATGCGGTTGTGGCATTGCTGCTCAACATGATGTTGACGCTCGCGGCTCTGATCATGATCAAGTCGACGCTGACGCTGCCCGGTATCGCCGGACTTATCCTCGGTATCGGTATGGCGGTCGACTCGAACGTGCTTATCTTCGAGCGAATTCGTGAAGAGTTGGGTGCTGGGAAGTCCGTTGCCAATGCGATCGAACAGGGCTTTGACCGGGCATTTATCACGATCATCGATACTCATATCACGACGATCTTGTCCTCTGCCATTCTCTATATGTATGGCTCGGGCCCGATCCGAGGTTTTGCCGTGACACTGGTTCTCGGGTTGTTGATCAACCTGTTCTCGGCCGTCTTCGTTTCGCGCACCATCTTTATGTGGCTGCTGCATCGTAAGACAAATATGGAGACCTTGAGTATCTAAAACAGTGGCCGGTGGTCGGTGGCCAGTGGTCGGATTCTTCCGGCAGCATTGACCACCGACCACTGGCCCCTGACCACTTGTTAAAACATGCTTCAAATTTTTAAGAATATTAATGTCGATTGGATGGGCTGGAGAAAGCCGCTGATCTTTGTTTCGATCACGATCTTGTTCGCTGGCCTTGGCTCGGCGATCGGACGCCAATTTACGCCCGGCGGCACTGAGGCGTTTAATCTCGGTGTCGATTTTCAGGGCGGAACGGTGATCACTGCAAAATTCAAGGCAAAACCGTCTGAGGACGAGATCCGCTCGGCTTTGCAGGCACAGGGCGTCAATGACGCGGTGATCCAGTCGTCGCTGGATAAGACGGACGAAGTGCTTATCAAAGTACCGCTTTTTGAAGGCACGGCCGAGGCTCCGCCGGCTACCAGTGCGGTTGCCGGTGGCGAGAATTCGGCCGCTCCCGTACCAACGGATAATTCTCAGGTCAACCAGGGCCGCGCAACGGTTAAGAAAGCGCTCGATACTTTTGGCAAAGAAGCCGAGGGTGCGACTGCACTTGGCGATGACGAACAGGCCGTCTACAAGATCGTCGGAACCGACTCGGTCGGTCCTGTAGCTGGTGCACAGCTTCGTAATCAGGCGGTCATAGCTACGTTGCTCGGACTCGTGGGCATTTTGCTGTTTATCGCGTTCCGGTACGACTGGACGTATGCGGCTGGTGCTGTTATCGCTGTGTTTCACGACGTTTTGATCACGCTGGCGTTCTTCTCTGTTTTTCAATGGGAAGTCAGCCTCACGGTGCTTGCAGCGTTGCTGACGCTCGTTGGTTTCTCGGTGAATGACTCGATCGTTATCTTTGACCGCATCCGCGAGAACCTGACGCTGCATCGTGGCGAATCGCTGTATGCCTTGACAAACCAGTCGATCAATCAAACGATGTCGCGCACGATCGTCACGAACGGACTGGTTTTTCTCGCCGTTTTGGCCTTGGTTTTATTTGGCGGAGAGGTTCTACGAGGCTTTTCGCTTGCCTTGTTTGTCGGTTCGATCACGGGTACGTACTCAACGATCGCCATCGCCAGCCCTATCGCTATCTGGTGGCAGAGCAAACTTGGCGATAATCGCGTCAAGGAGATCCTCGTACCGCAGGTCGGCGAGAAGCTGGCCTCGTCATCGCGCCGTACGGTCACGCGACGGCCGGTAACTCGTTAGTTTGGTCGTCAGGGCGAATAGTGTCCGACGCAGATCTCGTAAGTTTTTGCAAGAAGTAGCTAAATTTAGCCGAAATCAAGGTGATTATTCTTGACTTTCATTCGGTAAACTTTTAGACTTTCTTCCGTTGCTGGTCAATTAAACGTTTTACTTCTGCGCGTTCCGACCTTATGAGAAAATAGGGGAACAGCAAACTGTAGGACTTTTGTGCATTCGGTTCTCTGAACCGAACAGTATCGTACAAAAGAAATGAGGTAAGACCGTAAAGTGGATTCCAGGTTGAGGTCGTTGTAGTGCATTGCGATTACAACTTGGAGTTTTAGCAATACCATCTAATGCAATTATAAGGTTTCGTAACCCTTGACCTATGTTTGGCACCGGAAGGGAGGAAATAAGATGCTTGATCAGTTAGTAGAATCCAAAAGTCATATGGCCGAGGATAAGAGGCGCAGCAGTTTCATGCTGGTGACCCTTATCATCGCAGTCGTCGGTGTGCTCACCGCTTGGGGTGTGGATCTCTTTGGAAAGGATTTCGGAATGGGCGGCGATGACCTTGCACTCACAACGCTCGTGGCTCCGGTCCCGGTTCCGGATGAGGAACCGCCACCTGAGCCGGAGAAGAAGCCAGAACAGCAGAAGGAGCCCGATGTTGACGTTCGCAAGGAGTTGATCGCGAACATCAATCAGACGCCGCCTGAGATCCCTAAAAAGATCGTCGCAGAGAAGCTCGATTTCAAGGCCATGCGTGAGAACGTCAAAACCATGCAGGGTAATGAAAACCTGAACACCGGGGCTCCGGTCTCGAGGGGCGAAGGCGGTGTGGTAAATACAGGCGGATTGGGTGGAACCTCAACCGGTGGCGGCACCGATACGACGGGAGGCCTCGACGATGCGCCGCCCCCGCCGACAGTTAAACCAACCCCGAAACCAGTGCCTAAGACGATCTCCGGCGGCGTGTTGAACGGTAAGGCGACCAGCTTGCCTAAACCAGCATATCCTGCAGCGGCTAAAGCCGTCCGGGCAGGTGGAGCGGTGAGCGTTCAGGTTTTGATCAGCGAGAATGGAAGTGTAATTTCGGCGTCCGCTGTTAGCGGCCATCCGCTATTGAGAGCGGCAGCCGAGGGAGCCGCTCGCGGAGCAAGGTTTAGCCCGACACTGCTTTCAGGACAGCCTGTGAAAGTCTCGGGTGTAATAACATATAATTTCGTCCCGTAAGGGGCGTGGAACCGCGGGAAACGGCCTGTTGCTGTTTCCCGCGAGTTTTTGATATCGCAATCGTAAATTTTTTTTGATCTTTTTGGAGGAAAAACCATGACATTTTTAGGCAGCCTGATCGCGACGGATATTTCGGGCTTTTTCTTGATGTTTACCGGCGAAGGAGTTTCGTTCGGTATATATGATATCGCAAAGAGTCTGACCATTCCGGGTTGGGGCGTTATCATCACGCTTTTGATCCAGTCGGTCTATATGATCGCCGTTGGTATCGAACGCTGGCTGACTTACAACAAAGCTAAGACACAATCGCGTCAATACGCACCGAAAGTGGCTCAAGCTTTGAAGAACAGCAACATTGATGAGGCCATCAACATCAGCGACAAGCACAAGGATTCGCACCTTGCTATGGTTGTCTCGTCGGGCTTGAAGGAATTTGCCGCACATCAGGGCAATGCGGATATCTCGGCCGATGAAATGGAAGCTTCGAAGCGTGCTCTTGAGCGTGCTATCGCAGTTAAGACCGCCGAACTGAAACGCGGATTGGCCGGTCTTGCGACCGTCGGTTCGACCGCTCCGTTCGTCGGACTGTTCGGAACCGTTGTCGGTATCATCGGTGCTTTCCAGGCCCTACGTGCTAACGAGTCGGCCGGTATCGGAGCCGTAGGTGGTGCCATCGCTGAGGCCCTCGTCGCTACCGCCTTTGGTATTCTCGTTGCTATTCCGGCTGTGTGGCTCTTCAACTATTTCACAAATAAAGTGACAAGCTTTAGCGTGGAGATGGAGAACTCAGCCTCGGAACTCGTCGACTACTTTATTCGCCAGCGCAACAAACGCTAGTTGTTGACGGTTTAAGGTTTTATTGATAGGAGAAAACTGCTATGGCTGTCAGTGTTGGCGGTTCAAGTGAGTATAATTCGGAGATCAACGTTACGCCGATGGTTGACGTGATGCTGGTGCTGCTGATCATCTTTATGATCGTCACACCGCTGCTTCAACAGGGTGTGTCCGTTAACCTTCCCCGCGACGTGATCAGCGCCGACGAAGACGGCGATATCGCTAAAGATACGTCGGTGATCATCGCTATTCCGGACAATAGTAATTTTTATATTGGTAAGGAACAGTTTCCGCTCGATGCTTTGGGCGATGTTATTAAACGGCGAATGGAAGGGAAAACGCCGGAGAAACGCATAGTCTATATCAAGAGTGGTATCGATGTTGACTACGGTCGCGTCGTCTCGGCTATTGAGACGATCCGTAAACAGGATATCGACAAGGTCGGACTTGTGGCAGACAGGAAAAAGGGCGTAGAACAACCTAAATAGCATCTATTTTGGGGGCTACAGCCCTGTTTTACAGGAAGACAAAGTTATGGGAATGTCCAGCAGCGGCGGCGGCGATGGAGCCAAACCGCAAATTAACGTAACACCGTTGATTGACGTGTTGCTCGTGCTTTTGATCATCTTTATGGTCATCACACCGTTAAAGCCTAGCCGTTTCGAGGCAAAGGTCCCGGCCGAGCCAAAAGACCAACAGAACGTAAACGTAAAGCCCAATCCGTTGACCTTGGTGATCGCGATCAGCAAGGAAACGAAAGGGATCACGCTCAACAACGAGCCTTTCGGCGACGTCTCTGATACCGAGAAACTTGTGACCAAACTCCGCGAGGTCTTTAAGGGCAGGGAGAATGAAGGCGTCTTTCGGGAAGGAACTAATGAGGTCGAAAAAACCGTCTTTCTTAAGTCGCCAAAGTCTATACGTTATGGCGATGTAGTTAAGGTGATCGATGCCGCTAAGCTGGCCGGGGCCTCGCCCATCGGCCTGCAGGTCGATGATCTAACGGATTAAATTTTGCCGTCGGCACATCAAAAGAATCTGGGGCGATCGAGACAGCCCTGTATTCTTGGTAGCTGTGGCAGTGAATGGAGTCAAATGATGAGATTCTCTCGTTTTGGGGTTTTTGCATTACTGGCAATAACCGTATTTTTAGGGTCGAGTTGCGGTTATTACAACCGTGTTATGGCCCGTAAAGATCTGGTTGACGGATCTAATGCTTATAAGGGCCGTAAGTTTCCGGAGGCGGAAAAGCTCTTCAGAAATGCCGTTGCCCGCGACCCAAAGGGCGAATGGACCGAAGGCAGGATGGCCCAGCTATTTTTGGCTCGGACGCTTCATTCGCAGTTTATCGGCGATCGAAAGAGAACCGAGTTGGCTGAAGAAGCGATAAAGGAATATCAGAAGGCCCTCGCTCTTGACGCCAACGACCAGAGTTCGTATAAGGCGATCGCGAGTCTCTATGAGAATCTTCAGCAGGCTGACAAATGGCTCTCGTGGGTGACTGCCCGTTCGACTAACGCTGGTATTCCACCCGAGCAGCGAGCAGAGGCTTTGACCTCGCTGGCCGCCAAAAAGAATAGTTGTGCGAATGATATTACGGATACCGAGCAGACCAAGAAGACGATAACAAAGGATGGCAAACAGGCCTTTCAATTCGTCAAACCGGCGAAGCCTGAAGATCTCGAAACTCTGAAAAAATGCGTCGAAGAAGGAACGGCTCTCTCAAGTCAGGCCGTCGCTCTCGAGACCCCGGAAGTTAAGAATGCAAAGAGTATCGACATCAAGGGGCTCAAGGATGCTGATCTGGGTAAGAAACAGGATCTACTGAAGGTTTTTGAGTCAGCCCGCTCGTATAAGGCCAGCCTTCTGATCCAGGATATGCGGCTTGCCGAGATGGAGGGCCGCACAGCGGATAAGGATCGTCTCAAGGCTGAGTCTGACGCTGCGAGGGCCGACTTCCTCGCCCTTAGCGATGTCGTCAAGAAGATCCAGGCTGAGATCGATGAACGTAGAGCTAAGAAAGAAGCGGAAGCACCGGGCGGCAAGCCGGTCAATGCTGCCAACACGGCTAACGCTAACAAATAGCAGGTACGGTTTTTCTTTCCAACTTAGGTGGTGCTCAATTACAATTGATTGAGCATCGCCTTTTGTTTTAGGCATTTTAACGATGATTCGAATTGAGGACGTGATCGATAAGGTTCAGAATAATCGGCCCGGGGCCGATATCGACCTTATCCGTCGAGCCTACCTCTTTTCGGCGTTGCATCACCGTGGTCAAACCCGGGCATCCGGGGAGCCGTATCTTGTTCATCCGCTTGAAGTTGCAGAGATCCTTGCGGATATGAGGCTCGATGAAACGAGCGTCTCGACCGGGTTGCTTCATGACGTCGTAGAAGACACTCTCGTCGATCTCGATACGATAAAATCCTACTTCGGCGACCAGATCGCACTCCTTGTCGACGGCCTTACCAAGATCGCGAACATCAGCGACCTCTCAAAAGAAAAGCAACAAGCGGAAAATGTTCGGAAAATGGTTCTGGCGATGACCACCGATGTTCGCGTCGTGCTGATCAAACTCGCCGACCGTCTGCACAATATGCGGACGATGCAGTATCTAAAGCCCGAAAAACGGGAACGCATCTCGCAGGAAACCCTCGATATCTACGCACCAATAGCCCACCGCCTCGGTATGGGTAAGATGCGTAGCGAACTCGAAGATCTTGCTTTTCAAAACCTCTACCCTGACGAATACCGACGTCTAGCAAAAGAAGTCGACGCCCGACGCCCCGAACTCGAAGCAACCCTGGAAAAGATCAAAGCAACGATCGCGGAACAGCTCGTCGAGAACGAAGTGCCGTTTGTCGAGATCCAGGGCCGCGTCAAGCGGCTATATTCGCTATGGAAGAAGCTCAAGAAACAAAAGATCATGATCGAGCAGGTTTACGACCTGATCGCCGCACGGGTCATTACCGAGAATGACCGCAAATACTGTTACGTGACGATGAGCGTCGTGCACGATATCTGGACACCTGTCCCCGAGAGATTTAAGGATTGGATCGCGATACCCCGGGATAACCTCTATCAGTCGCTCCATACGTCCGTGATCGGTGACGGCGGCCAGCCATTTGAGGTGCAGATACGTACCGAGGAGATGCATCACATTGCCGAGGAAGGCGTCGCCGCCCACTGGAAGTACAAGGATAATACCCTCGGTCAAAAGGAAGAAGACGATGCTCTCGACGCCTTGCGTAAGACGGTCGAAAAGCTGCTCCTGCCGCTCGTTGAAAATACTGAGCAGCACGAGGACTCGGAAGATTTTATCGAGACCTTGAAGCTCGATCTTTATCCAAAGGACGTTTATACATTTACGCCGATGGGCAAGGTCATTCAATTGCCGCGCGGCTCGACACCGATCGATTTTGCGTACGCGATCCATTCGGCCGTCGGCGACGCCTGTACCGGTGCCAAGATCAACGGGCGCATTGTACCGCTTCGCAGCGAACTGCAGAATGGCGATGTCGTCGAGATCATGACGACGCAGAGCTCAAAGCCCTCGGGCGACTGGCTCAATTATGCGGTCACATCACGAGCCCGGAATCGAATCCGGCATTACATCTCGCAGGAACAACGAACTGAATCGATCGAGATCGGCCGAAAGCTTTTGGAAAAGGAAGCTGAGAGATTCCGCATAACTCCAAAGAAATTCTTAAATAACGAGACCGAGCTAAAGCGGATAGCGAATGATTACGGACTTAGCCGGGCCGATGATCTCTTCGCTTCGGTCGGTTACGGCAAAACGCTGCCTCGAAATGTCGTCGCAAAATTTCTCGGTGCAGAAAAATTTAAGGAGCTCGATCCCGAGGGCAAAAAGGAAACACGGCTCAAGACAGCGTCCAAGGCTGTTAGAAAGTTCATCGGCATGGGCGAGGATGCGATCGTCGTTCGCGGCGTCGATAACTTGCTTATAAATCGAGCTAAATGTTGTAACCCGTTGCGCGGTGAGGAGATCATCGGCTACATTTCGCTCGATAAGGGCATTGTCGTCCATAACAAGCGATGTAAGAACGTTTCGCAGCTCATGATCAACAAGGAGCGTATCGTCGATGTCGAGTGGGCAAAGAGCGATAAGGAGCAAATACAATCAGTTCAACTGCTCGCTACAACCGAAAACCGAACGGGTATGCTCGCGGGCATCACGAATGCGATCGCCGACATCAAGACCGGCATCCGCGATGCACGGGCAAATGTTTCAAAGGATGATATAGGCTTGATCGAAGTGACGGTCGAGGTCTTTGATAAAAAGCATCTCGACAAGGTCGTCGGCGCCATCGAGCACGTTCCCGGCGTGATCGCGGTCGAGCGTGTGAATGCGTAAGGAATAGAACAACGGATTAACGCAGATTTACTCTGATTATTTACTTTTCGCTACCGTGATCTACAGCATCTGCGTCAATCCGGGTCAATCCGTTGTTGCTTCCTTTCCTTTTCCCCAATATTTTGCTAGAATTCGCCTTTTGCTTAAAGAGTAAAGCAAAGGGTTTTTTGATGAAAGAGACTATTTCAACTACAAATGCGCCGGGAGCGATCGGGCCGTATTCGCAGGCGATCAAGGCTGGCGGAATGGTTTTTTGTTCGGGGCAGATCCCGATCGATGTAACGACGGGTGAGTTTGTTTCTGATGTGGTCAGTGAACAGACCGAGCAGGTCCTAAAGAATCTGAGCGAAGTTTTGAGAGCAGCCGGAACGAGCCTCGATAATGTGGTCAAGACAACGGTGTTCCTTGCTGATATGAATGATTTCGCCGAGATGAACGAAGTTTACGGCCGTTACTTTAGCGAGAATAAACCGGCAAGAGCGACCGTACAGGCGGCGCGGTTGCCGCGGGACGCTAAGGTGGAGATCGATTGTATTGCGTTAGCGTAGGAGTTACGCGTTTACGCGTGATTTCAAGCTCTTACAAAAAAAACCAAACGCCCGAAAATACAAGCGTTTGGCAACCAAAACGATCTGCTGTATCTCAAATAAGACTTAGGCAGCTTTGACAATTTTACCGCCCTTGATGCAGCGGGTGCACACCTTGATACGGGAGTTGCCACCGGCCGGAAGTTGAACCCGGACGGGCTGAAGATTAGGGTTGAAACGCCTACGCGTCTTGTTATTAGCGTGAGATACGTTATTTCCAAATTGCGGGCCTTTCCCGCATACGTCACAGCGTTTTGCCATATAATTGCCTCCCAGCGTGGGGTTAAGTATCAAAGAGTTTTGTAAAAACTCGAAACGATACTTATAGCAAAAGTTTTAAGTAATAGTCAAGTAAGTGACACAAATGGATAAGTTGAAAGGAGTAAAAGCAATCGTGCAAATCAAAAACAGAGGGATCGCAACGGTCCTGATGCTCGCATTGGTATCCGCATTTTTTGCGGCTTGTAGTGGTACGCCATCGGGCAACACAACGGTCGGAGGCGTCGATCCCAATGAGACTGCCGCCAAGGTCAATGGCAAGACGATCACCATGGAAGAGGTCGATCGGGCTGTCAAACAGCAGGCACAGGGGCAGGAAAGCAAGCTTTCGCCGCTCGAATTGGCTGGTGCGCGGCTCCAGGTTCTTCAGAGCCTGATCGAGCAGGAAGTGATGTTTCAAAAGGCCGAGAGCGAGAAAATGGTACCGACCGAGGACGAGATCAATGCTGAGGTCAACAAGCAAAAGGTCGATAGCAGACTCTCTGCTGAGGAATTTGAAAAGCAGATGACGGCGGCCGGTCTGAACGAAAAAGCTCTCCGCGACTCGATCAAGAAGGGCATCGCCATCAAGAAGTTGGTCGATAAGATCACTGGCCGCATCGAGACGCCAAAGGACAGCGAGATCGAGGCCTTCTTTAAGGGAAATCCTGAGATGTTCGTTAAGAAACGCGGTGTCCGCTTAGCGGCGATCGTCGTCGATCCGAATGATTCCGGCCAGGGCGACGTAACCAAGAATGCCGCCGAGGCTGATCAGAAGGTCAAAGAGATCCTTGGAAAGGTTTCGCAGCCGGCCAGCGATTTTGCTGCCTTGGCTCGCGAATACAGCGAAGACGGCAGCAAACTGCAGGGCGGCGACCTGGGTTACATCAGCGAACAGGATCTGAAGCAGAATTTTGGCGAACAGATCGGTGCGGCGTTTATGAATCCGCAGTTTGAAGTTGGCCGTATCACAAATGCGATCCCGCTTCAGGGCAAGGCCTACATCTTCAAGTTGCAGGAAAGGATCGAAAAAGATGAGACGTTGACGCTTGAGAGCCCCGATGTTCGGCCGCAGATCAATCAACTGCTTGTTGATAATCGCAAACAGCTACTGGCGGCCTCGTATCAGGCGATCGCGATGGCTGAGGCCAAGATCGAAAACTTTCTCGCAAAGAAGGTCGTCGAGAATCCGAACGAGCTGAGCGGTGCACGCCCGGCGGGTAGCTCTGCTCCGGCGGCAAATACGGCTGCAAACGCCAATGCGGCGCCAGCGAACGCAAATACAGCAAATGCTAATGCCGCTCCGGCGAACGCGAAACCGGCTGCGAACGCGCCGGCTAAACCAGCAGCTAATGCCCCGGCAAAACCGGCCGCAAACGCTCCGGCGAATAAGTAAGACTTAAGTCGAAAGGTTAAAGAGTGAAAAAGTGAAAAAGGTGGTCCCCGCTCGCGGAGTGCCTTCTTCCTTTTTCACTTTTTCCCTTTTCCACATTTAAACTTTCAAAATGCTTTTTAGACTCTCAGATGTGTGGAAATCGTACGGCGGGACCGAGATCCTCAAAGGGGTTTCGTTTCAGGTCAATCCGTCCGAGAAGGTCGGCCTTGTCGGCCGTAATGGTGCCGGTAAGACGACTGTTTTCCGCCTGATCATCGGCCAGGAAGCTCCCGACGAAGGAGAGGTCATCAAGATGAACGGCCTAAAACTCGGCCTGCTCGATCAGCATGTCGATTTTGGCGAGGCCGAGACCGTCCATACCGCCGCACTCTCGGCGTTCAAGGAAATTCACGATATCGAAGCCGAAATGCGGTGTCTCGAGGTCGAAATGGCGACCGATCATTCAGAGGAGATCTTGCACAAATACGCCGATCTGCAGACGGCATTTGAGCATGCCGACGGATTTTCGTACGCGGCAAAGGCGGAGTCAGTGCTGCTTGGTATGGGGTTTCCGCCCTCGACTTGGTCGGAAGATGTGCGCACGCTTTCAGGCGGCCAGAAGAACCGGCTGGGAATGGTGCGGCTGCTACTTTCAAACGCCGACGTAATGCTGCTGGATGAGCCGACCAACCACCTCGACGTCGATGCCGTCGAATGGCTCGAAGAGTTCCTCAAAACTTACGAAAGGACATACGTCGTGATCAGCCACGACCGTTATTTCCTCGACCGCACGACAAACCGCGTGATCGAGATGGATCGCGGGCAAGCCATTACGTACAAAGGCAACTATTCAAAATATCTCGAGGAACGCGAGCTTCGCCGCGAACAGCAGATCCGCGAATATGAAAATCAGCAGCAGTTGATAAACAAAACGCAGGAATTCATCCGCCGAAATCTTGAAGGACAAAAGACCAAACAGGCCAAATCGCGGAGAACCTTGCTCGCCAGAATGGAGAGGATCGAGGCTGTAACAAGTGAGAAATCAGGCGGCAATTTTGGCCTTCGTCAGGTTGAGCGAACCGGAAACAACGTCTTAACCGCTGAAGACCTGACCATTGGTTACGAGAAAAAAATCCTGGCGAGCAAACTCAACTTCTCGCTCCATCGCGGCGATGCTCTCGGTATTATCGGCGGGAACGGAACGGGAAAGACAACGTTGATCAAGACCATTCTCGGCAATATCCGTGAGCTTGACGGCAAGGTCCATTGGGGAACGAAGGTCAATATTGGCTACTATTCGCAGAATCTTGAGGGGCTAGAACCGAGAAATGAGGTCATCCAGGAACTCAGACGCGTCGCTCCGACGGCGGATAACAATACACTGCGTGGATTTCTTGCTAAATTCTTATTCATGGGCGAAGACGTTTTCAAACCCGTCTCTGCTCTTTCCGGCGGTGAAAAGGGTAGGCTCGCTCTCGCAAAACTGATCTATTCGCAAAAGAATGTTCTCGTCCTCGACGAGCCGACAAATCACCTCGATATTCCATCCCGCGAATCGCTCGAAAATGCGCTCGAAGAATATGACGGCACCATCATCGCCGTCAGCCATGACCGATTCTTTCTCGACAAGATCGCCAATCAGATGCTCTCGTTCGAGAATAACGGAACGGTGCTGAATTACGACGGCAACTACACTGAATTCCACGACTGGAAGCTCGTAGCACCGCAGTCAACAACGCCGCAGCCGGGAACGCAGGTGACCCGCCTGCCCGTGAAGGCTCTGCGACACGGCTCCGAGTCGAGCGATGGTGATACTAAGGCCAAAAACCAAAAACCAAAAGTCGATCCTCTTTCCAAAAACCAACGCAACCAACTTGAAAAGCGCATCAAGCAGATCGAAGCCGAACTCCCAACCCTCGAATCCGAAGCCGCGAAACTGACGCTCGATATGTCCAACCCCAAGATAGCCTCCGACTACGCCCGTCTCGCCGAAGTCACCCAAAACCTCGCTGATACCGAAGGCCGGATCAAATCGCTTTACGAAGAGTGGGAATCCGCGGCGAACTGCCTTGGATGAAATGTGATTGGAGCGATCTTTAGTTATCCCCGTCTAACGGCGATCATGACTCGATCCGATAATTCGGAGCTTCCTTAGTGATTATCACGTCGTGGACGTGGGATTCACGCAATCCGGCCGAGGTGATTCGGACGAATTTGGCATTTGATTGCATTTCGCCGATGTCGCGGCAGCCGGTGTAGCCCATGCCGGAGCGCAAGCCGCCTACTAGCTGGGTGACCATTTCGGCAACAGTGCCTTTATAGGCTACGCGGCCTTCGATGCCCTCGGGGATGTATTTGGTGTCGGATGATGTGCCTTCCTGAGCGTAGCGATCGCTCGAGCCTTTTTTCATGGCACCGATCGAACCCATGCCGCGATAGGTCTTAAAATTACGGCCCTGGAAAAGAATGACCTCGCCCGGAGCCTCTTCCGTTCCTGCAAAGAGCGAGCCGATCATTACGCTATCCGCACCGGCGGCGATGGCTTTTGCAACGTCGCCTGAGAATTTGACCCCGCCATCGGCAATGATCGGAGCACCGCTGCCTTTGGCGGCATTAACACATTCGACGATCGCCGTGATCTGTGGAACACCCGCACCCGTGACTACGCGTGTCGTACAGATCGATCCGGGGCCGATACCGATCTTTACGGCGTCGACTCCGGCTTTTATTAGTGCATTAGTAGCTTCAGCCGTTGCAACATTGCCGGCGATGACCTCGATCTCGGGGAAATGCGATTTGACCTGCTTAATAGCGTTGATCACGCGTGAACTGTGGCCGTGAGCGGTGTCCACGACGATCGCATCAACGCGGGCTGCCACCAATGCGGACGCCCTCTCCAGAAAATCACCCGTTGCTCCGATGGCTGCCGCACAACGCAAACGTCCAAGCTCATCCTTTGCCGCGATCGGGAAGTTGATCGCTTTTTGAATGTCCTTGACCGTGATAAGGCCTTTGAGATGGCCGTTTTCATCGACGACCAGCAGCTTTTCAATGCGATGTTTTTGCAGCTTGACCTTTGCTTCGTCGAGTGTCGTGCCGACAGGCACCGTAACGAGCGGCTGCGGTGTCATTATTTCGGAAACCGGAATGTCGAATCGCGTTTCAAACCTCAGGTCTCGATTTGTGATGATGCCTACGAGCAGGCCATTGTCATCTGTCACCGGAACACCACTGATCTTGTAGCGGCTCATTATGTCCAGTGCCTCGGAAACAAGCTTGTCCTGGCCGATCGTCACAGGATCGACGATCATGCCCGATTCGCTGCGTTTTACTTTATCGACTTCCTCTGCTTGTTCTTCCACTGAGAAATTCTTGTGGATCACGCCAATTCCGCCTTGTTGCGCAAGCGCTATAGCGAGTGATGCTTCGGTGACCGTATCCATCGCCGATGAGCAAAGCGGGATATTCAAACTGATGTTGCGTGAAAAGCGTGTGCGTGTGTCGGCCTCGGCCGGCAGTATCTCGGAATAGGCCGGAACGAGCAAAACGTCGTCAAACGTGAGGCCTTCTTGTATTTCGGTGATTTCCATAGTTAATTATATACAAAAAATGCCCGCAATCTAATGGCGGACAGCAGGTTGTATATTTTTTCCAAACAATCTTAAAAACTGCTATTTGCGGCAGGTCTTGCGGGCGTCGCCGCCGGCGTAGCCGCTGGCCGCGCAGGTGTTGGCCTTGGTGCGGTGTTCGTATTTGTTGCCGGCCTGTTTGCGGGCGTATTTGCCGCGGGTTGTTTCGTCGCTGTTGGAGCGGGGGTAACAGGTGTTGTATTGACGGTAGGAGCTGAGGTTGCATTCGCATTCACGTTCGCATCGGCCGGTGCTGCGGGCGGAGCCTCGGCAGAGATGGTTCCGCTTGTCCATATCTGGCCAAGATTGTTCTTGTTGATCGTAAATTCGATCCTGCTCTTGTCGGCGGTGCCAGGCAGCGGGGCGGCGGGTAGCGCGATCGCCTTGCCATTTATTGTTAGCTGGACGGCGGTCGCATTCCAACGGTTGTAGTTGAGCGTAAGGCTCTCTTTTGGCTCAAATGTAGCCGTCGATCCAGCAGCCACGACGTTATCGCTCTTTGCTCCGTCACTGGTCGCTATAAGGCGAACGGGTTGGGTCGTTGTTTTGAATTCGACCTTGAGGGTCGCCATTGTAGGCAGATCGGATGGCGCTTCGCTCGAAGTGCTCGGAGATTCGGTATTTGCATTTGAGCTGTTTCGTGCGGGCTGATTCGCCACTACCGGATCATCCGAAGGCCGCAAATAATTGACCAAAAACCAAACGCCCACGCTCATTAGGCTTAGAATGACGACCGCGCCGATGATCGTCGGAGCCATGGAAGAACCCGAACGATAGTCGTCGGTCAAAACTTCCGGCTTGTATAGTTTTAATTCGGTCTCTTCCGAGATGTCGGCTCGTGCCAAAACGGCAGAATAATCGGAAAGAGCTTCCTGCTCGTTAAGGCCGACGAATTTGGCGTAAGACTTAACAAAACCCTTGTTAAAAATGCCGCCCGGAAGCTTACTATAGTCGTCGCGCTCTATGGATTCGAGATAAAGTGACGAGATGCGGGTCTGCTCAGCAACCTCGCTCAGGGTAAACCCCCGTTCGTCACGGGCCTGCCGCAGTTTTTCTCCCAGCGTTAAGGACATGGTTTTGAGTGTAGACCGTCGCGCAAAAATACGAACTTACTTACGTCTTTGACTTGAAATATATCGTTCAAACGCCAACAATGTCAATTGATTTTCAAAGATTTAGGGCATTTGCCGATGCAGCGTTTGGGCATTGCAACATACTTAAGTTAATATCTGAAAAGCAATCCATAAAGTGAGGAATGATCCATGAGTTTAGAAGCTTTGGGAATGGTCGAGACCAAAGGTTTTGTCGGTGCAGTCGAGGCCGCTGATGCTATGGTAAAGGCTGCAAACGTTAGACTTGTCGGCAAGGAATATATAGGTGCCGGCTATGTCACGATCTTTGTTCGCGGCGATGTCGGTGCGGTCAAGGCCGCAACGGATGCCGGAGCTGCGGCAGCGCGCCGCGTGGGCGAACTGATAAGCGTACACGTCATCCCGCGTCCGCACGGCGAGGTCGAGCGCGTTTTGCCAAGAGGCGGAGCCGTCGGCTACAGCCCTGACGAAAAAGCTCTTCAGGGCGGCGGCGGTAAACAATTGGGTGCCGGCGGCGCCGGTTCTACGGGTACGGGTTCGGCTACAGGAAATAAAACTAAGACACGGTGATAAGGTGACGCCGAGACGCTGAGACCAAGATCCCCTGTGTCTATCGGTCTCGTCGTCCCGCCATCTCAAACGGGCATGGGTGACAAAGATCTGATCGCTCAACAGCAAGCACGCGACGCGGTAGAGGCCGCGTCGTTTGCCTTTAAGTCTGTCGCCAGGCTCGATCAGGCCAAGATCGACGAGATCTGCGATGCGATGTCGAAGGTTGCTCTGGCGGAATCGGCACGCCTCGGCAAGATAGCGAACGAGGAAACCGGTTTTGGCAAAGCCGAGGATAAGCGCGAAAAGAACCGTTTTGCCGCCGAAGACGTCTGGAATTACTTCCGTGACCTCAAAACCGTCGGGGTCGTCAACGAAACCGACAGCATTGTCGAGATAGCCAGCCCACGCGGCGTCGTTGCCGCGATCATTCCTTCGACCAATCCCACATCCACAGCGATCTACAAGATCATAATCTCGATAAAATCGCGTAATTCGATCGTCCTTTCGCCGCATCCTTCGGCAGCAAAATGCATCGCCGAGACGGCCCGTGTGATGCGTGAGGCGGCTGTCAAACTTGGCCTTCCGGCTGACGCGATCATCTGCCTGACGGATTCGACCATCGAGGGCACCGAAGCTCTGATGAAGCACAAGAAAACAGCCGTTATCCTCGCCACGGGCGGTACAGGGCTCGTGCGGGCGGCCTATTCGTCCGGCAAACCTGCTTTCGGCGTCGGTCCCGGCAATGTGCCGGTCTTTGTCGAACGCTCTGCCAATATCGAAAAGGCGGTCGCGGATATCCTCACCGGCACGTGTTTTGATAACGGTACGATCTGTGCTTCGGAGCAGTCTGTCGTCGTTGATTCGCCCGTCGAAGCTCAGGTTCGTGAGCAATTTAGGGCACAGGGTGGACATTTTCTCGATTCGTCTGAGGCCGATGCTGTGGCGAAGGTTCTGCTCACGCCGCAGAGAACGCTTAATGCCGGCATTGTAGGGAAATCGGCAGCTTTCATCGCCGATCTGGCCGGAATTTCGATCCCCGACGGTACGCGATGCCTTATCGCCGATTGTGCCGGTGTCGGCCGTGATCATCCGTGGTCGATCGAGAAGTTGTCGCCGACCCTGGCGTTCTTTGTCATTGATGGCGTCGAGCAGGGAGCGAATCGCTGCCAGGAGATATTGCAGTTTGGCGGTATGGGCCATACGGCCGGAATGCACACTCAGGATCGGGCCGCCGCGATCCGCTACGGCGAACAGATGCCGGCTGCACGTGTGATCATCAATTCGCCGACCACGCACGGTGCGATCGGTTTTTCGACCGATCTGGCGCCGTCGATGACGCTCGGCTGCGGATCGTGGGGCGGAAATGTTACGTCGGATAATATCTCTCCAATTCATTTGATGGACATTAAGCGGGTGGCCTTTGAAACCAAGCCCGTGAACGGGCAGTTGGCAGTAGGCAGTAGGCAGGCTGCGGCAGATCCAACCGCCGTGCCAGAGAGCAGACCGACTCCGAAGCGGGAAGATATCGCTGCAATAGTCGATAGCTTTTTGAGTAGAAAACTCGCCGAAACACCTCCGCCGCCTGATCCGCCAAAACCGGCACCCGCGGTCGAGGTCAAAACGGTAATGCATGAGGTAACGCCGGAGAATGCGGTGCAAAAGCCAGTGCCAATCGCCACCGCCGAGTTTGTCAGCGAGGACGATGTCCGCAGGGCGATCGATAAGGGCGAGAAGATATACATTTCCAAGAAAACGATATTGACACCGTCGGCGCGGGATCTTGGGGAAGAGAAGGAAGTTTTTGCTAGACTGTAATTGATGCCCGAAACTGTTGCCGAAAAACAGACTTGTGCAAAATGCGATGCCAAGATCCGCGAGAATACGGCATTTTGCTACAACTGTGGCAGCCAGCTTGCCGTGCCGGCACCCAACGGCCAGGGCAAAGCGGCCGATCCCGAGACCGAGGCGGCCCTCGCAGATCTTGCAGATAGATTTAAGATCGACGAGGAAGAGGACGGCCGGCTGGCCAAGGCCGCTGCCGAACGCCGAAAGGCACGCGTTACAAATCGCAAGACCGCTCAATACGTCTGGGAGCCGAGCGATGATGGCTCCGGTAAACGGTTTATTCTTGTCGCGTTGCTGATCACGGCGATCGCGGCTGTGGTGGTTGTTTTGACCGTTGTTTGGCGGTAAGATACTCGTTTTTGAGGAAAGTTTATGCAAGCTCTTGGAATGGTCGAGTGTTTTGGCCTTGTGGCGATGATCGAAGCAGCCGATGCGATGGTCAAGGCCGCGAACGTCAACCTTGTCGGCTACGAACGGATCGACGCCGGACTGGTCACAGCGATCGTTCGCGGTGAGGTCGGTGCTGTCAAGGCTGCGGTCGATGCCGGAGCCGCCGCCGCCCGACGAATCGGTACGGTCACGGCAACGCATGTCATTCCAAGCCCGCACGACGAGGTTGACGACGGAATTCCTGTCCTGCGAACGGGCGAAACCACGCGCAAAAAAATATCGGGTTCGGTTCCTGAGTGATTGCGAGCTATCTATGCGTTTACTCATCTCGCTAACCATCGCGGCCTGCTGTCTGGCCAACGCCGCATTTGCCCAGTCGGGTCTGCTCTCGGCCCAAAAGGAATTTAAGACAGCTCTCATCAAACATACAAAGAACGTTTACGCCGTCGATTTCTCCGGCTGCGCAGCGTCGGTAAAGGTTGTGAGCAGTTTTTCGAGTGGATTCTCATCTTCGATGATGTATCCGCCGGTACAGGGCACCGCCGGTTTTCCCGGTGATGTGCTCCAGCCAAGCTTCGGGATGGAACCACCCATTCTAAAGTCATTCAGATATTTTCTCGATCTCGCCGGCCTCGATGCGGACAATATTGCCGTTAGGCCGGGCTTCCGAAAGAACACGTCGGTCATCACGCTCAACGCCGGTAATGACGTCGACGCGATCCGGACCAATAAGGATAAAAAGATCGAGCCCGCAGCCTCCTTTTTCGTCGTGACATCAGCCAGATCCGCCCCCAAAACCGCTGCCGCAATCAAGGCCATGATCGAACGCTGCTCTGCGAGTAAGTAGAAAACAAATTTTTACAACAGAGTTCACTGATACCCTTCGGAATGGGAACATTTTTTGGCTCGGCTCAATAAGGTTAAGCCAGCGGTCTTTGACCGCGGTCGGTTGATTCGATGCCACGCGGTCATAGACCGCTGGCTTAACGATCGTTGTTTTGTGTGTTTAGAACGCATGCAGCACCTTCTTGACGTTGACCTGTGTCTTGACGGCTATTGAGACGGCGTCGATTTGGTCGTCGTGGGTGCCGTTT